>ENA-OXVH01000328-OXVH01000328.1-human-gut-metagenome-genome-assembly--contig:-NODE-328-length-15328-cov-10.7879_pt1 | contig 15328 bp, 9 predicted proteins | sample MGYA00249247_ERZ652690 | MGnify/ENA primary metagenome ERZ652690 (study PRJEB26925, sample SAMN05826950) | human gut metagenome | biome: ENVO:2100002; feature: ENVO:00000062; material: ENVO:00002003... | reverse complement strand
ACACCCTAGAGTTCGTCGGCAGCGTCAGATGTGTATAAGAGACAGAGATTATAGTGGTTATGATCCTGAAGTAAATAGTTTTGCTTTTGACGGTTTACGTCCGGGTGTTGATATGAACTCATATCCGACTCCTCGTTCATTTGTTTTTGGCTTAAATTTAACATTCTAATTTCTAAAATCACGAAGACATGAAAAGAATTAAATATTATATTTTATTATTGGCGTCAGTTGGCTGTTTCTCAGCCTGTACCTCTTGGTTGGATGAAGATCCGGTCTATTCTCAGAATAATGCAGTTGTTTTTTCATCAAGGAGTAATGCCGAATTGGCTCTGCTGGGATGTTATGGATATATGACGACAACAGGGGCGTATGGACAAATGTGGCAGGAACTGCCTATCATAGCTTCCGGATTTGCTTTCGGACAGCGTACTGCTTCTACGGCAATTTCATTGGAGGCTGTACCTAGTGATGACTTGATTCCTATAGCCTGGAATGGGATGTATAAAGTGGTGACTGAAGTAAATGCTTTTCTGGAAAGTCTGGACAAAAGCAGTTTGAGCGATACAGATAAGGTACAAATGGGAGGGGAGGCTAAATTCTTGAGAGGATTAGCTTATTATAATTTGGTTTCTTTGTTTGGTGATGTGCCATTAAAAACGGCTGCCTCTTCATCGGATGGTATTTCTGTACCTCGTTCTCCTCAAGCTGAGGTTCTGGCTTTGGTAGTTCAGGATATGAAAGATGCTATGGCTATTGATAGTAAGATTGTAGACGGACGTGCGAATTCATGGGCTGCAAAAGCTTTTTTAGGTAAGGTTTATTATAAAATGGCGTGTCTGGGTATTGACGAAACTGCAAATTGGACGAATGCCAAGAATATGTTTGACGATGTTTATGAAGCTCATATTTTCGATCTTGAACCTAAATTCGGAGATTTGTTTGGTGATTATGTGACCGGATCAAAGGAGGCTATTTTTCAGTTGAATTTTACAACTTCTTCTACCGTTTGCTTTAATCGTGCAAGTAATCGTTTTGCTCCTCCGCAGGCTACTACGGGAATTTCTTGGGGAACTTATAAAGCGTCTAAAGCTGCTTATGATTTACATGAAGGTACTTATCCGGGAGATCCTCGAATTAATGAGACATTTTTGACTCGCTGGAGAAACCGTAGCGGTAACAACCAGGCTAATCCAAAGCCGACTGTGGGAGATGTACTTTCACCTAATGACTCTACTTACTTGTATCCTTATTTTGCATATGTAAATGGTGATATTGACGAGTATGTGATGAAGAATGGTGTTGCTACCAAAGAAAAAAAGAAATATGTAGGAAAGTTGCCTTATAAAGCATTCATTGATCCCAAGAACCCTACTATTGAGACTATTGAAAATTATGCTTCAACGCATGGCGTTACATTGGAAAATGTAGCTATCACCAAATGTTTAAAAGAAGTTTTTGTAAAAACCGGATCTCAAAATGCTTGGCCATGTTTTCAGAAGTTATATGATCAGAATCAGGTAGGTACAGCGAGCCATAAAAACTTAATGGTTTACCGTTATGCTGAAATGTTATTGTTGATGGCAGATGTGTACAATGAATTGGGGGACACTCCTAAAGCCATATCATTAGCAAAAGAAGTTCTAAATCGTGCACGTAATTCGGGTATGAAAGTTTCTGCTCAGCCGGCTGACTGGCCGACATCCTTGAATCAGGAAGAAGTAAGACAGAAATTGTTTTTTGAGCGTATCATAGAACTTTGCGGTGAGCCCGGAATGTATGAAATGCCTCGTATTCGTGGGACAAAGTATTTTAAGATGGCTTTGGAGTTACATAATAATCATGAAATAACGATAGCATCTGACGCATTGTATCCTGCTAGTTCTAATGCTTGGTTAGATCGTATTTATAATGGTACAAGAGGATTGACGGATGAATTTTTGAAAAAGAATTTGTTATTGCCAATTCCTAGTAGCGAGATTGACGCCAATCCGGCCCTTACTACTTCAGACAATAATTTTGGCTATACGAATTAAGTAGAAGCTTAAACCCCTTAAATGACCTGATAAATTTCCGGATGCGGGGATATTTGTCCTGGCATCCGGAATTTAGGGTTATAATCAGTCCTTTTGAACATTTATGGAAATAAAATGGCGATAAATGGAAGTCGATTATTAATCAAAAAACTTATTTTTGCCGATGATGAATTCTTCGTTTACTTAATTTATTATATATGAAAAATCTACAATCCGGACTATTTTACTCTTTGACTGGCGTTACCGCCGTAACTTCCCTTGTTTCTTGTTCAATCAAACAAAAGCCTGCGGAGCAGAAACCACTGAATATCGTCTATATAATGACAGACGATCACACGGCACAAATGATGAGCTGTTACGACACACGCTACATGGAAACACCGAATCTTGACCGCATTGCTGCCGACGGTGTACGTTTTACCCAAAGCTTTGTTGCCAATTCTTTAAGTGGTCCCAGTCGCGCCTGTATGATAACAGGAAAGCATAGTTGCGCCAATAAATTCTATGATAATACCACTTGCGTATTTGACAGTTCGCAACAGACTTTCCCGAAGCTGTTGCAGAGAATCGGCTATCAGACAGCATTGGTGGGTAAATGGCATCTTGAAAGCCTGCCCTCCGGCTTTGATTACTGGCAGATAGTCCCTGGACAAGGTGACTACTACAATCCGGATTTCATTACGCAAAATAATGACACTATTCAAAAACATGGATATCTTACGAACCTTATTACTGATGATGCTATCGACTGGATAGAGAATAAACGCAACCCGGAGAAGCCTTTCTGTCTTTTGATACATCACAAGGCAATTCACCGTAACTGGCTGGCAGATACTTGTAATTTGGCTTTGTATGAAGATAAAACCTTCCCGTTACCGGATAACTTCTTTGACGATTACGAAGGTCGTCCCGCTGCCGCTGCACAAGAAATGAGCATTGTAAAGGATATGGACATGATTTATGACCTCAAAATGCTCCGTCCTGATAAAAAATCCCGTTTGAAATCCTTGTATGAGAAATATATCGGTCGTATGGATGAAGCGCAACGTGCCGCATGGGACAGGTTTTACACTCCGATTATAGATGATTTCTATAAACAGAATCTTCAGGGTAAGGAACTTGCCAATTGGAAATTCCAGCGTTATATGCGTGATTACATGAAGACTGTAAAATCACTGGATGACAATGTTGGTCGCGTACTCGATTACTTGAAAGAGAAAGGTTTACTGGATAACACACTTGTAGTCTACACTTCCGATCAGGGATTCTATATGGGCGAACACGGTTGGTTTGACAAACGTTTCATGTACGAAGAATCTATGCGTACACCGCTTGTCATGCGTCTGCCGAAAGGATTCGACCGCAGAGGTGACATCACCGAAATGGTTCAAAACATTGACTATGCACCTACTTTCCTCGAACTGGCGGGAGCAGAGATACCTTCCGATATTCAAGGTGTATCTCTTGTGCCTTTGTTGAAAGGTGAACATCCGAAAGACTGGCGGAAAGCTCTTTACTATCATTTCTATGAATATCCTGCTGAACACATGGTGAAACGTCATTACGGTGTACGCACAGACCGCTATAAACTGATTCATTTCTATAATGATATCAACTGGTGGGAACTATATGACCTGCAAGCAGATCCGTCGGAAATGCACAATCTCTACGGACAACCAGAATACGAATCGGTGGTGAAGGAGTTGAAAGAAGAAATGCTGAAACTTCAGGAGCAATACAATGATCCTGTCCGTTTCTCCCCGGAACGTGACAAGGAATAAATCCAATGTACATACATCATGAAAAAATATATCTTAATCATTCTCATTCTGCTTTCGCCATTGCCGGTGTTTTTGCAGGCTGATAACTTAACATCCCCTTTTAATTCAATAGTTCCACGCCCGGCACAAATTACGCCGGGTAGTGGTAGCTTTATCTTTTCTGCAAAAACTACATTTGCAGTAGAAAATCAGGAACAGGCCACAATTGCTCACAACTTTATCGATTTGTTTGTCCATGCTGCTGGGATAACCCCCATGTTAAATGTCGGGAGCAAGGAGGGGCAAGTCATTTTCGTGACAGATTCTTCTTTAAAAACTGAAGCATATCTGTTAAAGGTTACGCCGGAACAGATACTTATTAAAGCTTCGGATACAAAGGGCTTCTTTTATGCATTACAATCTATCCGCCAACTTCTGCCTGCTGCCATAGAATCGGGACAACCGGTAAAGAATGTCGTGTGGAGTGTTCCGGCAGTGACAATTCAGGATGAACCTCGTTTTGGTTTCCGGGGATTACTGTTGGATCCGGTACGTTGTTTTATTCCTAAAGAAAATGTACTGCGGATTATCGACTGTATGGCGATGCTGAAAATCAATAAACTTCATTTTCATCTGACAGATGATAACGGTTGGCGGATTGAAATCAAGAAATATCCTCGTTTAACGGAAGTCGGTGCATGGAGGGTAGACCGTACGGATGTGCCTTTCCACTCACGCCGTAACCCGAAACGGGGAGAACCAACGCCGATAGGCGGTTTCTACACACAGGAAGATATCAGGGAAATAGTGGCTTATGCCGCTGACAGGCAGATTGAAGTTATTCCCGAGATAGATGTACCGGCACATAGTAATGCGGCGCTTGCTGCATATCCTCAACTTGCCTGTCCGGTCGTGAAAGACTTTATCGGTGTACTTCCCGGATTGGGAGGACGGAACTCAGAGATTATTTATTGTGCGGGAAACGATAGTGTATTTACCTTTCTGCAAGATATTTTCGATGAAATTCTGACACTTTTCCCTTCCCGCTATATTCATGTTGGGGGAGATGAGGCACGAAAGACGAACTGGGAAAAATGCCCGCTTTGTCAGAAGCGGATGAAAAAGCAGCATTTGACTAATGAAGAAGATTTACAGGGCTACTTTATGAAGCGTATCAGTGATTATCTGCGTAAAAAAGGACGTGAAGTGATTGGTTGGGACGAGTTGACAAACAGTTCTTTTCTTCCCGAAGAGTCTATTATACTTGGTTGGCAGGGAATGGGAACGGCTGCCCTGAAAGCTGCCGAAAAGGGACATCGATTTATTATGACTCCGGCACGCATCATGTATCTGATCCGTTATCAGGGACCTCAATGGTTTGAACCGGTAACATATTTCGGAAACAATACACTGAAAGATGTTTTTGACTACGAGCCTGTGCAGAAGGATTGGAAACCGGAATATGAATCTTTATTAATGGGCATACAAGCTTGTATGTGGACAGAATTTTGTAATAAGCCGGAAGACGTGGATTATCTCTTGTTTCCTCGTCTGGCTGCTCTGGCAGAAGTAGCATGGACGCCCACGGGCACAAAAGATTGGTCCGGTTTCTTGAAACGGATGGATATATATAATGCACATTTGGCAGAAAAAGGGATTGTTTATGCCCGTTCGATGTATAATATCCAGCAAACAGTGACGCCGGTAAACGGACATCTGGAGGTGAATTTGGAATGTCTCCGTCCGGATGTGGAAATTCGCTATACGCTGAATGGCAGTAATCCGGCGATGTCCTCACATCGTTATGACGGACCTATCCGTGTGACAAAAACGCAAATGGTGAAAGCCGCCACCTTTATGGACGGCAAGCAAATGGGAGAAATCCTGGACTTGCAGCTTACATGGAACAAAGCCACGGCAAAACCATTGCTTGGTAATAAGAAAAATGAAATGTTATTAGTCAACGGATTGCGGGGAAGCCTGAAATATACTGATTTCGAATGGTGTAACTGGAGCCGGAATGATTCAATTTCTTTCACCATAGATTTGCTTGGTAAGGAAAAATTGAATAAATTTGCCATTGGTTGCATTACGAATTATGGAATGGGAGTGCATAAACCGAAAATGATTCGTGTGGAAGTTTCCGATGATAACCGGACATACTGTGCCATAGGGGAGTTGAACTTTTCTTTGGAAGAAATTTATAAGGAAGGAACTTTTAGAAATGATTACTCGCTGGATATGGGTGGCGTATCTGCCCGTTATGTACGTGTGACGGCGAAAGGAGCAGGGATATGCCCTAAAGATCATGTCCGTCCCGATCAGGAAGCAAGAATCTATTTTGATGAAGTAATGATAGAATAAGAGTCTAGTCGTTAAAAATAATAATTATGAACATTAGCTTAAAGAAACGAACCTTTTTAATCTTATTGGCAGGACTGACTGCTACCTTCGCTTCGGCGCAGGAACAACCGTTGCCCGAATGGCAGAGCCAGTATGCGGTAGGACTGAATAAACTCGCTCCTCATACCTATGTATGGCCTTACGCCAATGCTTCCGATATTGAAAAACCGGGCGGATACGAACAGTCTCCTTTTTATATGACCCTGAACGGAAAATGGAAATTCCATTGGGTGAAGAATCCCGATAACCGTCCGAAGGACTTTTATCAGCCTTCTTATTATACCGGAGGTTGGGCGGACATCAATGTTCCCGGCAATTGGGAACGTCAAGGGTATGGTACAGCTATCTACGTCAACGAAACGTATGAGTTTGACGACAAAATGTTCAACTTTAAGAAGAATCCGCCGTTGGTCCCTTATGCAGAAAATGAAGTCGGCTCATACCGCCGCACATTTAAAGTGCCTGCCGACTGGAAAGGACGTCGGGTAGTACTTTGCTGTGAAGGTGTTATCTCTTTCTATTACGTATGGGTGAACGGGAAACTGCTCGGATATAACCAAGGCTCGAAAACGAATGCCGAATGGGATATCACGGATGTCTTGAACGATGGAGAGAATGTAGTGGCTTTGGAGGTATACCGTTGGAGTGCGGGTGCTTATCTCGAATGCCAGGATATGTGGCGTTTGAGTGGTATCGAACGTGATGTTTACTTGTACAGTACTCCCAAACAGTACATTGCCGACTATAAATTGAATGCTTCTTTGGATAAAGATAGATACAAAGACGGTATCTTCGGACTGGAAGTAACTGTGGAAGGACCTTCTTCTACTACCGGTTCTATTGCGTATACATTGAAAGATGATTCGGGTAAAGCTGTCTTGCAGGACGCTATTCAAATTAAATCCCGCGGATTAAGTAATTTCATAGCATTTGATGAAAAGAAGATTCCGAATGTGAAAGCCTGGGATGCGGAACATCCCCACCTTTATACACTCGTGCTCGAACTGAAAGACGACCAAGGTAAAGTCACTGAACTGACCGGATGTGAAGTTGGTTTCCGTACCTCGGAAATCAAGGATGGACGTTTCTGTATCAACGGCGTTCCGGTATTGGTAAAGGGAACCAACCGCCACGAACATTCGCAACTCGGACGTACGGTAAGTAAGGAACTAATGGAACTGGATATCAAACTGATGAAACAACATAACATCAACCTTGTTCGGAACTCACATTATCCTACCCATCCTTACTGGTATCAGCTTTGTGACCGTTACGGATTGTATATGATTGATGAAGCCAATATTGAATCTCACGGTATGGGCTACGGTCCCGCCTCTCTTGCCAAAGACAGTACTTGGCTGACAGCCCACATGGACCGTACACACCGGATGTACGAACGTTCCAAGAATCATCCGGCCATAGTTATCTGGTCGTTAGGAAATGAAGCTGGCAACGGCATTAACTTCGAACGTACTTATGATTGGCTGAAATCTGTAGAAAAGACCCGCCCCGTGCAGTATGAACGTGCCGAACTGAATTATAATACGGATATTTACTGCCGTATGTACCGTGGCGTAGACGAAATAAAAGCGTATGTAGCGAAGAAAGACATTTACCGTCCTTTCATCCTTTGTGAATACCTGCATGCAATGGGTAACAGTTGCGGCGGCCTGAAGGAATATTGGGATGTCTTCGAAAGCGAGCCTATGGCACAAGGCGGTAACGTATGGGACTGGGTAGACCAATCTTTCCGCGAAATAGACAAGAGCGGGAAATGGTACTGGACTTACGGCGGTGATTATGGTCCGCAAGGAATTCCCAGTTTCGGTAATTTCTGTTGTAACGGCTTGGTCGGTGCCGACCGTGAACCACATCCGCATCTGCTCGAAGTGAAGAAAGTGTATCAGAATATAAAGACCACTTTACTTGACCGGAAGAACATGAAACTTCGTATCAAGAACTGGTACGATTTCTCTAATCTGAATGAATATATATTCCATTGGAATGTAACAACCGATAGTGGAGAGAAACTGGCAGAAGGGACTAAAGTGCTGGATTGTGAACCGCACGCTACCATAGATATACAGTTGGGTAATGTGATTCTTTCGAAAAAGGACCGTGAGGCTTATCTGAACGTTAGCTGGACCCGCAAAGAGGATTCCCCGATGATAGATAAAGACTGGGAAGTGGCTTATGACCAGTTTGTACTTTCCGGCAATAAGAATTCTACGGCTCATCGTCCGCAAAAAGCAGGTGAAACAACATTTACCGTTGATAAAAAAACAGGAGCTCTGACTTCGTTGAGCCTGAACGGCAAAGAGCTGTTATCTACTCCATTGACATTAAGTCTTTTCCGTCCGGCTACGGATAATGATAACCGTGATAGAAACGGAGCACGTCTGTGGCGTAAAGCAGGACTGGATAATATTACCCAGAAAGTCCTATCACTGAGAGAAGGCAAATCCTCAACGACTGCCCGTGTTGAAATACTCAACGCGAAAGGACAGAAAGTTGGTACGGCTGACTTCATCTATGCACTGGATAAGAATGGCGCATTGAAAGTGAGCACTACTTTCGAACCGGATACAGCACTTGTGAAATCAATAGCTCGCCTGGGGGTAACGTTCCGCGTGGCTGATATGTATGACCAAGTTTCCTATTTGGGACGTGGTGACAATGAAACGTATGCCGACCGTAACCAATCCGGTAGAATCGGACTGTATCAGACAACCCCCGAACGTATGTTCCACTATTATGTCACTCCGCAATCCACGGGTAATCGTACTGATGTACGATGGGCGAAGTTTACGGATCACTCCGGTGCAGGTATCTTTGTCGAGTCAAACCGTGCTTTCCAGTTTAGTATCATTCCTTTCTCGGATGTGTTATTAGAGAAAGCTCGTCATATCAATGACCTGAAACGTGATGGAATGTTGACCGTGCACTTGGATGCAGAGCAGGCTGGTGTAGGAACAGCTACTTGTGGTCCTGGTGTATTGCCGCAATATTTGGTTCCGTTGAAGAAACAGCACTTTGAATTTACCCTTTATCCGGTAAAATAAGTGTTGAACCAATAGGTTATTAGATTATATATAATAGGTGTGGATTTTACTGGCTTTTCTGAATATTGTCAGAAATGTTCTATGAAAGTAGTGAAATTCACACCTTTATGTTATCTTTGCGCTATCAGTATTAATTAAATTTTATATCATGAACAAACTACTGACCGCAGTATTATTATCCTCTGTCATAACATTGAGTGTTCAGGCACAAAAGGCAGAAGAATATTATGTGAAGCACGTTGAATTTCCCCCGAACGCGACTCTTGAACAGAAAGTAGATATGGCGGCGCGCCTGATACCTACTCCCCAACAGTTATCCTGGCAACAAATGGAACTGACCGCTTTTCTCCATTTCGGTATCAACACTTTTACCGGACGCGAATGGGGAGACGGAAAAGAAGATCCTGCACTTTTCAACCCTTCGGAACTGGATGCCGAACAATGGGTGCGCAGCCTTAAAGATGCCGGATTTAAAATGGTGCTTCTGACAGCGAAACACCACGATGGATTCTGCCTTTGGCCTACGGCCACCACCAAACATTCCGTAGCCTCTTCTCCTTGGAAGAACGGACAAGGAGACGTTGTGAAAGAACTCCGGAAAGCCTGTGATAAATATGGAATGAAGTTCGGAGTCTATCTCTCTCCGTGGGACAGAAACGCGGAATGTTATGGAGATTCTCCCCGATATAATGAGTTTTTTATCCGCCAGTTGACGGAACTGCTGACCAATTACGGTGAAGTGCACGAAGTCTGGTTCGACGGTGCGAATGGAGAAGGACCGAACGGAAAGAAACAAGTATATGACTGGGACGCTTTCTATAAAACGATTCAACGCCTGCAACCCAAAGCTGTTATGGCAATTATGGGCGATGATGTGCGTTGGGTAGGAAATGAGAAAGGACTGGGACGTGAAACAGAATGGAATGCCACTGTGCTCACTCCGGGAATTTATGCCCGTTCGGCGGAAAACAACAAGCGCCTGGGTGTCTTTAGTAAAGCGGCTGACTTAGGAAGCCGTAAGATGTTGGAGAAGGCCACGGAACTGTTCTGGTATCCGTCGGAAGTGGATGTGTCTATCCGTCCGGGGTGGTTCTATCATGAGGCGGAAGATAGCAAAGTAAAGTCTTTGAAACATCTGTCGGATATCTATTTCCGGTCGGTAGGCTATAATTCCGTGCTCTTGTTGAATATTCCTCCCGATCGTAAAGGCTTGATAAGTGAGGCGGATGTGAATCGTCTGAAAGAATTTGCTGCTTACCGCCAACAGATATTTGCTGACAACCGGGTGAAAAAAGGAAGAAACTACTGGAATGCCACTTCGGGTAGTGAAGCTGTTTATTCCTTGAAGCCGAAGTCGGAAATCAATGTTGTAATGCTTCAGGAAGATATAACGAAAGGGCAGAGGGTAGAGGCTTTTACCGTTGAGGCTCTGACGGATAACGGTTGGAAAGAAGTTGGTAAAGGCACGACAATCGGATATAAGCGTATGCTGCGTTTTCCGGCGGTAAAAGCCGGCAGGCTGCGGGTGAAGATTGATGAATGTCGTCTGACTGCTCACATTAATCAAGTGGCTGCTTATTATGCGCCTCCTTTGCAGGCAACCGTTCAGAGTGAAGATTGGAACAACCTGCCCCGTACTGGTTGGAAACAGGTCGCTGCTTCGCCGTTGACGATTGACTTGGGCAAGTCGGTGACATTGACCAGTTTTACCTATGCTCCATTGAAAGCGGAAGCAAAACCTACAATGGCTTTCCGTTATAAATTCTTTGTGAGTGCGGACGGCAAGAACTGGAAGGAAGTTCCTACCAACGGTGAGTTCAGTAATATTATGCATAACCCGTTGCCGCAGACCGTTGCTTTCGGTCAGAAAGTGCAGGCACGCTATATTAAGTTGGAGGCTACTACGCCTACCGCAACAACCGCAAAAGTGGAAATGAATGAAATAGGAGTGAAGATAACCCCCTGACGGAGTTGTCATCATTGAAAGATATGCTTAGAGAGTAGCAGTGAGGACTGGCGGTCTTGATTTCTCGTGAATCAGACGCCAGTCTTTTTTTTATTAAACCAAATGAACCTTTTACTGTTATTAATTAAAAAAGACAGAAGTTATGCTAGTAGTAGATTTAGGAAAGTGGATGAACAAAATCCTGATAGATTGGGGAATAGACCCGAAGGTAGCTGATCGTTTTGATGAAACTATTATTGCTTTGCTGATGATAGCGATTGCTATCGGTCTGAATTATCTGTGTCAGGCGATTCTTATAGGAGGAATGAAGCAATACACCCGTCGGAAACCACATCTTTGGAACACGTTGTTGATGAAGCGTAAGGTGTTTCATAATCTGATTCATACGATCCCGGCTTTTCTGGTTTATGCTTTGCTGCCAATGGCTTTTGTTCGTGGCAAGGATTTATTGCTTATTTCCCAGAAAGCTTGTGCCGTTTACATCATCTTTTCTTTGTTGTTGGCAGTTAATGGGATTTTGCTGATGATAATGGACATTTACGATGGAAAGGAGTCGATGAAGAACCGCCCGATGAAGGGATTCATTCAGGTGTTGCAGGTACTTTTGTTCTTTGTCGGAGGAATTGTAATTATTGCTATTATCGTGAATAAGTCTCCGGCCAGCCTGTTTGCCGGATTAGGTGCTTCGGCAGCTATTCTGATGTTGGTGTTCAAGGATTCCATATTGGGTTTTGTAGCAGGCATTCAGCTGTCTGCCAATGATATGGTTCGTCCCGGAGACTGGATTACGCTTCCTTCCGGCGCAGCTAATGGTACGGTGCAGGAGATTACGTTGAATACAGTCAAAATTCAGAACTTCGATAATACGATCTCTACCGTTCCGCCTTATACTCTGGTCAGCAGCCCCTTTCAGAACTGGCGGGGAATGGTGCAATCGGGAGGACGAAGGGTGATGAAGAATATAACCCTGGACTTGACTACCCTCCAATTCTGTACGCCGGAAATGCTCGACCGTTATCGAAAAGAAATACCTTTAATGGCAGATTATCAACCCGAGGCAGGAGTCGTGCCTACCAATTCGCAGGTTTACCGTGTGTATATTGAACGGTATTTGTGTAGTTTGCCTGTGGTGAATCAGGATTTGGACTTAATTATCAGTCAGAAGGAAGCCACGATGTATGGTGTGCCTATTCAGGTATATTTCTTTTCCCGCAATAAGGTCTGGAAAGAATATGAACGTATCCAGTCAGATATCTTCGACCATTTACTGGCAATGGTTCCTAAGTTCGATTTGAAGGTTTATCAGTATTCGGATTGAATGATTATATTCTCAAAGTATTCTCACCATGATGAGAAAAAAATCTCATCATGGTGAGAATTTTTTCTCATTACGATGAGAATTTTTTCTCGCTATGGTGAGAATAATCCCTTGTCTGAGGTATGCTGGGATGAGGTTTATGGTCTTAATTAATAAAGAATCAGATTAAAATCGACATAGATTGGCAGATGATCGCTAATACCCCCCTGATATTTCATTCCTTTATAGGTGCGGAAAGGTTCCTTATCGCCATATTTCTTATCTTCGGTCAATAGAAAAGGGAGGTTGGAAACGGTTGCTTTGTTTTCGCTTGTGGAAAAACTGTTTGCTGGGTTAAGTAGAGAACCGGATACAATTAGGTGATCGAGTAATCCCCATTCTCCCCGATATTTGTATGAACCGAAATTTTTGGATTGGGCTTTTCGGGCAAGTAAATGGTAAAGCTTTAAAGGAGAAGGAGCAGTTGGCGAAGGAGATTCTGCTTCCAGTATTTTCTGAATAGATTTATTGGTCGGATAGTCATTGAAATCTCCCATAATGATAATTTGTGGATGAAGCCGTATGTTGAGAATACTGTCAGCCTCTGTGTACAGTATTCGGGCTGCATGAAGGCGGTACGGTTCGGATTCTTTTGCTCCGCCGGAACGACTTGGCAAGTGGCAGACAAATACGTCCAGTGTGTCTCCGGTCAGTAGCAAACCACTGACGTGCAACAAATCTCTCGTGGGGCGAAACTGTTTCAGGGGCGGAATAGAGACAGAACGGAAAGACAAGAGCTTGAATAAATCCCGTTGATAGAGCAATGCTACGTCAATGCCTCTTAAATCGGGAGAGTCGGTCATGACATAGCGGTAATTCAATTCCTTTAAAGGAGAACGGCGGGTGAGGTCGCGAAGTACCGTATCATTTTCTACCTCACATAACCCGACTAATGCCGGAGGTTCCCATTCGCCGACGGCAGTAATGACACGCGCCATATCAGTCAGCTTTTTCTTGTATCTGGTGTAATTCCAATGACGGAGGGCATCGGGAAGAAACTCACGGTCGTTTTTCAACGAATCATGATGTATGTCGAATAGGTTTTCTACATTCCAACTTACAACTCTGAAACGGATTTGTTGTGCAAAGGAGAGGGTGCAGAAGCCCATAACAAAAAAGATTATGGCCATAGCTGCTCTTTTTCTGCTACGACCACAATCTCCTTTTTTATAGTGGCTTATCTGTCTGTTACTTTTTGGCAGGTACATGTGCCAGAATATCCAACAGATGTTTCCAGAATTTCTCTACGGTAGGGATAAGCATCCGTTCGTCAGGAGAGTGAACTCCTGTCAAGGTCGGGCCGAAAGAAATCATATCGAGCGTCGGATACTTGTCGAGGAACAGACCGCATTCCAGTCCGGCATGAATCGCCTTTATTTTGGCATCTACACCGAATAGACGTTTGTATGATTCGGCAGCCACTTCTAGGATAGCTGAATGTGGGTTCGGTTTCCAGCCCGGATAACCTTCACCGAAGGTAACATTGGCTCCTGCCAATTGGAAAGCGGAGCGGACAGTATTTGCCATATCGTCGCGTGCGGACAGGATAGAACTGCGTTGGCTGGTTTCGATACGGATGACATTGTTCGGTTTCATCTTGACAGAAGCCAGATTAGTAGATGTTTCTACCAGTCCGGGGATGTCCTGGCTCATGGCATAAACACCGTGAGGGGCTGCATACAGAGCTTTCAGCAGACGGGCGGTGGTATCCTGATCGATAGCTGTTTTACGGGGAGTTTCCGATTCAAGGACTAGTCGCAAGTCCGGTTCGGTAACGGATAACTCGTTTTCTACTTCGCTGGTGAAGATATTCAGTTCGGTGCGGACGTCATGTTTGGCGTCTTCGGGAACCGCGCAGATTGCGTATGCTTCGCGAGGAATGGCGTTGCGCAGGTTACCACCGTTGATTTCGCAGAGGTACAGGTCATGTCTGGTAGCCATGCGGGTGAGGAAGCGGTTCAGTATTTTGTTGGCATTGCCTCGTCCGAGGTGGATGTCACCACCGGAATGTCCTCCTTTCAATCCTTTCACTTCTACTTTGAAGAAGAAATATCCGGCGGGAACTTCAACCTCTTTATAAGTAAACTCTGCAACGGAATCGATACCTCCGGCGCATCCGATAAAGATCTCTCCTTCATCTTCCGAGTCGAGATTAAGCAGGATGTCACCACTCATGAAACCTTCTTTCAGGGCGAAAGCTCCAGTGAGTCCGGTTTCCTCGTCTACGGTAAACAGGCATTCCAGCGGACCGTGCTCAATGCTATCGTCGGCCAGAATAGCCAGTTCGGTGGCTACGCCGATACCGTTGTCGGCTCCAAGGGTGGTACCTTTCGCTTTCAACCATTCACCGTCAATTTCTGTTTCAATGGGGTCGGTGAGGAAGTCGTGTTGAACGTCGTTGTTCTTTTCACACACCATGTCGATATGCGATTGCAGTACGACAGTTTGCAGGTTTTCTTTTCCCGGAGTAGCGGGTTTCTTGATAAGTACGTTACCGGCTTCGTCCACTTTGGTTTCCAGGTTATGTTTTGCTCCGAATGCCTTCAGGTAGGCAATCATTTTTTCTTCCTTCTTCGAAGGGCGGGGCACCTGGCAGATTTCTTCGAAATACTTGAATACGCCGGCCGGCTTCAAATCTTTTTTTTCCATGCTGTTTCTATTTTATAATAGGAATAGAAGAGTGGTTTTGGCTTCTTCTATTGCTGTCTCTTATACACATCTCCGAGCCCACGAGACGCGTAGTAATC
>ENA-OXVH01000327-OXVH01000327.1-human-gut-metagenome-genome-assembly--contig:-NODE-327-length-15363-cov-36.6631_pt1 | contig 15363 bp, 5 predicted proteins | sample MGYA00249247_ERZ652690 | MGnify/ENA primary metagenome ERZ652690 (study PRJEB26925, sample SAMN05826950) | human gut metagenome | biome: ENVO:2100002; feature: ENVO:00000062; material: ENVO:00002003... | reverse complement strand
GATTACTACGCGTCTCGTGGGCTCGGAGATGTGTATAAGAGACAGACGCAGATCACCCAGATCATGAAGGACGTGGCCTCCAGCCAGTACGGCGGCCAGACCGCCAACCGTGCCGACGAGCACCTCGCCGCCTACGCGAAGAAGGACTACGAGAAGTTCCTCGAAGAAGCCCGCGAGACCATCCCCGACGGCATGCCGGTGGAGTTCGCCCGTCGTCAGGTCGAGAACGCCAAGGCCAACGAGCCCGCCAAGCTGCACTTCGGCTCCCGCGAGCCGCTGCCCATGGACACGCCGTTCCACACCGACGTCGACGAGCTGGAGCAGGAGCGTGAGATCCTCGCCAAGGTCCGCACGCGCAAGTCCATCTACGACGCCATGCAAACGATGGAGTACCAGATCAACTCCAACCGCGTCTCCAACGGCCAGACCCCGTTCGTCACCGTCGGCTTCGGCCTGGGCACCGACTGGTTCGCCCGCGAGGTGCAGCGCGCGATCCTGCTCAACCGCATCCGCGGCCTCGGCAAGGACCACCACACCGCAATCTTCCCGAAGCTCGTGTTCACCGTGCGCCACGGCGTGAACGCCGACCCCGGCGACCCGAACTACGACCTGAAGCAGCTCGCCCTGGAATGCGCCACCAAGCGCATGTACCCGGACGTCGTGTTCTACGAGAATATCGTCAAGATCACCGGCTCCTTCAAGGCGCCGATGGGCTGCCGCTCCTTCCTGCAGGGCTGGATCAACCCCGAGACCGGCAAGGACGAGGAGGATGGCCGCATGAACCTCGGCGTCGTTTCCGTGAACGTGCCGCGCATCGCCATCGAATCCCACGGCAGCAAGGAACGTTTCTGGAAGCTGTTCAACGAGCGCATGGAGGTCGCCCACCAGGCGCTGCAGTTCCGCATCATGCGCTGCAAGCAGGCCACCCCGGTCAACGCGCCCACCCTGTTCCGCTTCGGCGCCTTCGGCCGCCTCGGCGCGAGCGGCAACGTCGACACGCTGTTCAAGAACGAGCGCGCCACCGTGTCGCTCGGCTACATCGGCTTGGCCGAGGCCACCGCCGTCTTCTACGGCAAGGACTGGATCCGCGACCACGGCTGGGACCCGCAGGGCAAGGAGTTCGCGCTGTCGATCGTCAAGCGCATGAGCGAACTGTGCAAGCAGTGGAGCAAGGCCGAAGGCTACCATTACTCCGTGTACTCCACACCGGCCGAATCCCTCACCGACCGCTTCAACCGCATGGACCGCGAGAAGTTCGGCCGCATCGAGGGCGTCACCGATCACGACTTCTACACCAACTCCTTCCACTACCCGGTGTGGCTGCAGCCCACCCCGATGGAGAAGCTCAACTACGAGAAGGACTTCCCGTACTTCGCGTCCGGCGGCTTCATCAACTACTGCGAGTACCCGTGCCTGCAGGACAACCCGAAGGCGCTGGAGGCCGTGTGGGATTACGCCTACAACATCGGCATCGGCTACCTCGGCACCAACACGCCGATCGACCACTGCTTCGTGTGCGGCTTCCAGGGCGACTTCGAGCCGACCGACGAGGGCTTCAAGTGCCCCGAGTGCGGCAACTGCGACCCTGACAAGTGCAACGTCACCAAACGCACCTGCGGCTACCTCGGCAACCCGGTGCAGCGTCCGATGGTGCATGGCCGTCACGAGGAGATCTCCCACCGCGTCAAGCACATGAGCGGCGAGACCGGTCACGTGACGCTGGCGGACGGCTCCGAGCGCGAGTGGTTCGAAGAGGCCAAGTAACTGCCGGTACCGCGCGTTGTGCTGTCCGCGAGGGTCGCCGGTATATGTTGTCTGACACACTCAAGGCCGTTCGGCCGAGCTTACGGTCAGACAACATATACCGGCGACCCTCGCTCGTTGCGCGCAACGTTACGGTTGGACAGGGAGGATGATGATGGACAGGAAGTCGACGCTGCATGATTTCGCGGCCGGCGAGACCGGCCGCGGACCCGGAGTGCCGTCATCACTGACCAACAACCCCCGTTCCGGCCAGTGGGACGGGCGGCGCATGTCCAAGCGCATGATCGCCGACTACAAGACCTTCATCGTCACCGACGGCGAAGGCGTACGCAATTCGCTGTACGTCTCCGGCTGCCCGTTCCACTGCGTCGAATGCTTCAACTCGTCGATCTGGGATTTCCAGGCCGGCCACGAATACACGCAGAAGCTTGAAGACAAGATCGTCGACGACCTCAAGGCGCCGTGGATCCAGGGCATCACGTTCCTCGGTGGCGAACCCATGCTGAATACGCCCGTCCTGTTGCCGCTCGCCCGGCGCATCCGCGGCGAGTTCGGCCACGACAAAGACATCTGGTGCTGGACCGGCTACACGTGGGAGGAGCTGATGCGCCCCGGTGAGACGCCGGACAAGCTAGAACTGTTGCAGCTCATCGACATCCTCGTCGACGGCCGCTACCTCAAGGACCAGCACGACTCCCTCCTGCAGTTCCGCGGATCCAGAAACCAGCGCATCCTCGACGTGCCGCGTTCGCTGGCCGCCGGCAGGCCTGTCGTCTGGGCCAAGCTCCACGACCAGGAGCGCGACATCCCCGAAATGTACCTCAAGGATCGCGAGGCCGGCGAGGGCGCGCAGGCGTCGTGACGGCGCCGCCGGCCTTGCCATCCATCCAGTGGATTCGATGCTGGCGGCCTGATCGCGGCCATCCTGACAGTCTCGCCCGCCATCGGCATGGCCTTGCTTCTCCCCGCATTCATCTGGCCTCGCGTGAGTCCGCTGTTCCATGTGATGATGCTCTGTTTCCGGGAAGGGTGCTCGCGCATGCTGGGCACCGGATTGGGGCGGACGACTCTGTATATGCGCGGCGTGCGGGACGGCGTGGTCGACGTTTTCGCGGGCAGCGGCGTGCCCGGTCCGCTGGAGGTCTCGGATACTGCGGCCGGGGTATGGCCCGCCGTCGTCGCCGGCGTGGCCGCCATATCAGGGATTTGAGCGGGACTGGGGTGGTCAATAGCACTGATCCATAAGACCACCAGCCTGCTGGCATGCTCGGCTCACCCCCCCCGAATGCGCGATAATGGGGGTAACGCCGCAATCGTGGGGAAACCGTCGAGTTTCCGTTTTGCGTTTGTTAGCGAAATCACGCCATACGACGGCTCGTTAGGAGGGGTCTCGGACTACATTACATAAGGAAGTAGCGGGAAGTCCCGAACCGAAGACAGAGGTAACAGATGGTGGATACAGCGAATACCGCGGCCGAAAGCCACGATAGTAAGCCGTTGCGCGTGGGTCTGGATATCGGATCGACCACGGTCAAGGCCGTGGTGCTCGATCAGACCAATGCGCTCAATGACGTGCTGTTCTCCGACTACCGACGTCACCACGCCAACGTCCGCGCCACGGTGGCTGGACTGCTCAAGGACATCCATCAGACGCTCGTCGACCTCGGCCGCGGCGACGAGCCCATTCGTCTCGCCATCACCGGGTCCGGCGGCCTGACGCTCGCCGACAACCTGCACGTGCCGTTCATCCAGGAGGTCATCGCCGAGACCCGCGCGATCGACGAGGAATACCCGCAGGCCGACGTCATCATCGAGCTCGGCGGCGAGGACGCCAAGATCACGTACCTGAAGCCCACTCCCGAACAGCGCATGAACGGTTCGTGCGCGGGCGGCACCGGCGCATTCATCGACCAGATGGCCACGCTGCTCGACACCGACGCCTCCGGCCTCAACGATTACGCCAAGGACTACAAGACCCTGTACCCGATCGCGTCGCGTTGCGGCGTGTTCGCGAAGACCGACCTGCAGCCGCTGATCAACGACGGCGCCGCCAAGCCCGATCTGGCCGCGTCGATCTTCACCGCGGTGGCCACGCAGACCATCGCCGGTCTGGCTTCCGGACGCCCGATCCACGGCACGGTCATCTTCCTCGGCGGCCCGCTGTTCTTCATGTCCGAGCTGCGCGAGGCGTTCCACCGCGCGCTCGCCGGCAAGGTCGACGAGTTCATCGTGCCGACCGACGCCCACCTGTACGTCGCATACGGCTCCGCGCTGATCGCTGGGGAGCCGGATGGCATCGACGTCGACGGCGTGCATTTCGAGCCGCGCACCTGTGACGACATCATCGCCGCCCTCGACGACCTGAAGAACCTGCCGGCGAACACGCCGACCATGCCCCCGCTGTTCTCCTCCGACCAGGAGCGCGAGGCGTTCAACGAGCGCCACCATCGCGAACACATCCACATCGGCACGCTCGAAGGCGCGAAAGGCCCGCACTTCCTCGGTATCGACGCGGGTTCGACCACCATCAAGGCGACGCTCGTCAACGACGACCGCGAGATCGTATGGTCCAGCTACGCCACCAACGAAGGCAGCCCGTTGACCGCCGCCATCAACATCGTCAAGAAGATCCAGTCCGAGCTGCCCGAAAGCGCGTGGATCGCCCGATCCTGCGCGACCGGCTACGGCGAGGGACTGATCACCACCGGCTTGCACCTGGACGAGGGCGTGGTCGAGACCATGGCGCACTACCGCGGCGCCGAAATGGTCAGCCCCGGCGTCACCGCTGTCATCGACATCGGTGGCCAGGACATGAAATACCTGGCCATCACCGACGGCGTCATCGACTCGATCGCCGTCAACGAGGCGTGCTCGTCCGGTTGCGGCTCGTTCCTGCAGACCTTCGCGCAGTCGATGGGTCTGACCATTCAGGAGTTCACCCAGGCGGCCCTCAACTCCGACCATCCGGTCGACCTCGGCTCGCGCTGCACGGTGTTCATGAACTCGTCCGTCAAGCAGGCACAGAAGGAAGGCGCGTCGATGGAGAACATCGCCGCCGGCCTGTGCTATTCGGTCGTGCGCAACGCGCTGTACAAGGTCATCAAGCTGCGTGACTCCGGTGAGCTCGGCGACACCGTCGTCGTGCAGGGCGGCACGTTCCTCAATGACGCCGTGCTGCGCGCCTTCGAGCTGCTCACCGAGCGCGAGGTGACCCGCCCGAACATCGCCGGCTTGATGGGTGCATTCGGCGCCGCCCTGACCGCACGCATGCATTACGAGGACGTGGCCGACGACGCGCACGACCACGACGCCGAAGTCTCCGCGGGCCAGTCCGCCGATATGGCCGGCAGCGACGATGTCAGCGCGGAGCAAGACCACGAGGTCGTCATCGACGGCGTGCACCACACGGCGTCCAACATCCTGTCCGGCGACGACCTCGACAACATGTCGATGACCTCCGAGCGCGACGTGTGCAAGCTGTGCCAGAACCACTGCAAGCTCACCATCACCACGTTCGCCGACGGCTCGCGCTACGTTACCGGCAACCGCTGCGAGCGCGGCGGCGACGCGAAGAAGAAGCGCTCCGACAGGCCGAACCTGTACGACTACAAGTACAAGCGCTGCTTCGCCTACCGCAGGCTCACCGACAAGAAGGCCACCCGCGGCGAGATCGGCATCCCTCGCGTGCTCAACATGTACGAGAACTACCCGTTCTGGTTCACGCTGCTCACCTCGCTCGGCTTCAAGGTGATGATCTCCGGCCGCAGCTCGCACGAGCTGTTCGAGACCGGCATCGAATCGATCGCCTCCGAGAACATCTGCTACCCGGCCAAGCTGGTGCACGGCCACATCAAGTGGCTGCTGGGCAAGGGCGTCAAGAACATCTTCTACCCGTGCGTGAGCTACGAGGACAACCTCGTGCCCAATACGGACAACCACTACAACTGCCCGGTCGTGGCCAACTACCCGGTGGTGATCGGCGCGAACATGCCCGAACTGCGCGAGGACGGCATCCGCTACATGCACCCGTACTTCAACCTCGCCAACCACGAGCTCATGGTCGACCGCATCGTCGAGGAGTTCGCGTGGGCGAACGTGAGCCGCGAGGAGGCCGAGACCGCGGTCAAGGCCGCGTACGCCGAGGACAAGATCTTCAAGAACGACGTGCAGGAGGAAGGTTTCAAGGCGCTCGCCTACATGAAGGAGCACAACTGCCGGGGCATCGTGCTCGCCGGGCGCCCGTACCACATCGACCCCGAGGTCAACCACGGCATCCCTGAGACGATCTGCGCGCTCGGCATGGTCGTGCTCTCGGAGGATTCGATCTGCGAACTGCAGCCGGGGGAGAACCTGCATCTGAGCGACTACCTGTCGGAAGGCGAGGAGGACCCGCGCAAGAAGAACGCGAACGGCTTCCGCCACGTCGGCGACCGCAAGGTGACCGTCTCCCGCATGCCGCTGCGCGTCACCAACCAGTGGGCCTACCATTCGCGGCTCTACGCGGCGGCGCATTTCGTGGCGTCCTACCCGGGTCTCGAACTCGTGCAGCTCAACTCCTTCGGCTGCGGCTTGGACGCCATCACCACCGATCAGGTGGCCGAGATCCTCGCCGACAAGGCCGACGTGTACACGCTGCTCAAGATCGATGAGGTGAGCAACCTCGGAGCGGCGAAGATCCGCCTGCGTTCGCTCAAGGCCGCCGTCGAGGAGCGCGAGGCCAACAAGCGGCGTCTGGCCGCACAGGCCCAGTCCCAATCCCGCCAGCAGGTGCTGCCGAACAAGCAGGACCAACCGGTCGGCCCCAGTGCGGCCGAGCTTGCGGCGCAGCGTCAGGCCAAGGAGGAGCTCGCGGCCGCCGAGGTGCAGCTCAAGGCCGCCCAGGACCAGCTCGCCGCCGCGCAGGCCGCCGTCGAGGCCGCGGAGAAGCAGAAGAACGCCGCCGAGCAGCCGGCCCCGCATTCTACGGGCTTCCGCAAGACCGGATCCGAGGCGCCCACGCCCGGCCGTCAGGTCATGCTCGACACGGTGATGAAGAGCAACCCGCAGCTCACCAAGGCCGTCAAGGACGCCTCCCACCGCGCGGCGCAGGCCGAGTCGCGGCTCGCCGACACCTCGCCGAACAGCAAGTCCGCGAGGAAGGCCGCCAAGAAATCCGGCCACAACACCGCGACCATGTCGAAGTACGCCAACAAGGTGCCGTTCGGCAAGTCGATGAAGAAGGACTACACGATCGTCGGCCCCCAGATGAGCCCGATCCACATGTCGCTGGTCGAGTCGGTCATCCGCTCCGGCGGATACAAGTTCGACATCCTCAAGACCGCGAGCCGCGAGGACGTCGAACTCGGCCTCAAGTACGTCAACAACGACGCCTGCTACCCGGCGATCATGGTCATCGGCCAGCTCGTCGACGCCATCGTCAAGGGCAAGTACGATCCCGACCATGTGGCGCTCGCCATCACGCAGACCGGCGGCATGTGCCGCGCGACGAACTACTTCGGCCTGATCCGCAAGGCGCTGATCGACGCCGGCTACCCGCAGGTGCCGGTCATCGCGCTGTCCACGCAGGGCTTCGAGGACAACCCGGGCTTCAAGGCCACGCCCACGCTGCTGCACCGCGCCATCAAGGCGCTGGTCGTCGGCGACCTGCTGCTCAAATGCCTGATGCGCGTGCGCCCGTACGAGGTCGAGAAGGGCAGCGCCGACAAGCTGTACCAGATGTGGGACACCATCGTGCGCGAGACCATCGAGCACCACGGCTTCTCCGATACCGCGAAGAAGAAGATCGGCAAGCATTACCTGCCGTACCAGACGCTGCTCAAGGAGATCGTCAAATCGTTCGACGCACTGCCGCTGCGCGACATCCCTCGCAAGGTGCGCGTCGGCGTCGTCGGCGAGATCCTCGTCAAGTACCATCCCGACGCGAACAACCACGTGGTCGACGTCATCGAATCGCAGGATTGCGAGGCCGTGGTCCCCGGCATCATGGAGTTCATGACCACGCGTCCGTACATCACCGACTGGAACGAGAAGAACCTCGGCATGGGCGGCAACAAGAAGCTGTACTCGCTCATGCGCTGGGGTCTCGACCGTTACCTCAACCCGGTGCGCGCGGCCATAGATCTGGCGCATGGCAAGTTCAGCCAGGACCTGCCGATGCCCGAGCTGGTCAAGAAGGCCTCCGAGGTGACCTCGGTGGGCGTGCAGGCCGGCGAGGGGTGGCTGCTGACCGCCGAGATCCTGGAGCTCATCGAGTCTGGCTGCCCGAATGTGATCTGCGCCCAGCCGTTCGCCTGCCTGCCCAACCATGTGACCGGCCGCGGCATGTTCGGCAAGATTCGCCGTCTGCACCCGGACGCGAACATCGTCTCCATCGACTATGATCCCGGCGCCTCACAGGCCAATCAGCTCAACCGCATCAAGCTGATGATCGCCGCGGCGAAGAAGAACCACCAGAAGCTGGCCGCGGCCGACTGACGGATCAGCCTCGGCCCGGCGATCAGCCGACCAGGGTCGCCGCGTAGGCGTACAGCCTCTTCCATGGCAGGGTCGACACGTCTATCTTGTCGGCCTTGCTCTGAACCCTCTCGCGGTAGCGTTCCGTGCGCAGCGCCGTCTTCACATTGGCTTTCACATCGGCGAGCGGCGCCTTGCCCTCGACCCCGTCCACGGTCCAGTCGTGTGCGTCGTAATACTCCTGCACCTCGGTCTCGCTCGGGTTCATGCCCGGTTTCGTGGCGTCGTCGACGTAGTCGTTCTTCAGCGCGGTCATCTCGTAGTCGATGTATGAGGCGATGTCGTATTCGCTGCGCCCGTAGATGACCTGCCCCGCTTCACGTTTCTGCCGGTTGTTCGCGTTGAGGGTTTCCATGCGCTTGACGATGCCGGTGTACGAGTCGTCGTCGACCAGCCCGTACGAGACTGCGATCAGGTACGCCGCGTGACGGAAGCGCAGCGTGTCGATAGTCTGTTTCGTCAGCCATTCGACCGGCTTCTCGCCGTCGTATGAGGCGGTCCAGTCGGCGTCCCGGGCGTTGAGGTTGACGTCGTGCTTCTGCTTGAAATAGCTGACGGCGGCGGTGCGCTGCGACGACCACGCCTGGGTGAATTCGGCCTGCGTGATGGTGGTGTCGCCGAAGGAGAATTTCGGGAAGGCCTGCGTCGCGTTGGCTTGTGCATCGTCCGTCTTTGACGAGTCGGGGCTCGCCGTGAGCGAACGGACGAGAAAGACGGTGCCGACGATGGCCGCAATCAGCAGGACGGCCGCGACGACGATGATCGCGCGGGTTCTCGTATTGGTTTTCGTCCCCATCTTCGCGGCGTCACGGCCGCTCCCGTCCGTTGCCTTGCTGGGAGAGCCTGATCCGCATTTTCGTGACTGCTTCATGCCGTCATGATACGCGACGGACATGATTGCGGGGTGTCGCCCGCATTGCGCAGGAACGCCCCCACAATCATGTCCGTCGGTCGTCGCCTTGGATTCCGGTTATTCCTGGAATACGTTCGGATGCTTCGGATCGCCGGGCTCGTCGGCCAACAGGCCCTCCAATCCCAGGAACTCCTTCCAGAATTCGAGCGGCTGGCCATACGGCGCCGATTGCGCGCCGCGCGCCTGCAGGTTCGCCTTCGCCTCGAACACGTCCTCTTCGCGGATATCCTCGAAGTAGCTTTCCAGCCGCTCCCTGTTCTCCGGCACGTAGAACAGGGACGCGATGATCTCCGTCAGCCGCTCGGCGCGCTCGATCGGCAGCGAATCCCAATGCCGCAGCTCGATGAAGTTCTTCATACGCACGTCGTTGAAATGCGTGGAGATGATGTGGTTGATCTCGTACGGGTTGAGCTCGCGGTCGGGATACACCTCTCCGGCGTTCTCATAGAACGCCGGGTGATGCAGCTCCTTGCCGCTCAGGCTCCTGGCCTCCGGCGTATGCGTCAGATCGGCGAACATCAGCGGCGTGGACAGCACGTCGATGGCGTACTCCTCCCAGCCGAACCGCTTGTCGAACAGTCCGGGAATCACGTTCGTGCGCTGGGGGTCGAGATAGTCCCACATGCGTTGGCGTAGCAGGGGCCACGGGTTCGGCGCGCCCTCGAAATACGGCGTATTGCGGAAGTACCAGGCGAGGATCGGCCCGATGATGGTGCCCAGACGCAGCTTGTCGATGGAATCCTGCTCGTCGACGTAGTCGATGCTCACCTGCGTGGAGGCCGAGCACCGCATCATGCACGGGCCGAACTGGCCTACCCGCCCCAGGTAGCGGGTCATGGCGTCGTAACGGTCCTTCGGGTTGACCTTGACGTCGGCGAAGCCCGACTTGGGCTGGTAGCCGTAATTGACCAGACGGAAGCCCAGCTCGTCCAGCACGGGATCGATGTCACGCCGGAAGGAACGATACAGCGTCAGCAGTTCCTGCGGCGTCTTGAGGATGCCCAGCGAGCACTCCACCTGACCACCGGGCTCCAGCGACACTGCGATGCCTTCGCGCCCGAGTCCGACCAGATGGCCGTTCTCCCAGTACTCCTTCTCCTTGTCGTAGTACGGCGCGATGCGCTTGAGCAGCGTTTCGACGCCGTTCTCCTCGTAGTAGCTGACGGCGGTGTCGTCGCCGTTGTGCACCGGAAGATGTTCGATCTCCACGCCGAAACCGCCCGTGCCGCGTTTGGAACGGCCTTCCTCGAAGAATCGCAGCAGACTGTCGATGTGCTTGGGATTCGGCTTGGCGAGCAGATGCGCGTAACTGATTCTCGGTGTCGTCATGGGGCATATCGTACCTGTAGATTCCATCGGCCACGGCGGTGCCGTTATACAAAGAATCGATAGCTGGTTTGCGTCCGAATGCTGGACATTGCGACTGATTTCCCGGGTTCCGTTCAGGGGGTACAAGGGTGACGTTATGACAGTTAACGAAATGCCGAATACGCCATACCCCCATTGCCGTAGCCTATGGGTACCGCTATACTTTTGAACTTGTAAAGTCTCTTTACATATTGGTGGTGTGGCGAGTCCGTGAATGACCCCGGAAGGGGGCATCGTCATGGATGACCGGATCGCCGACATGTCCCCCCGCAACGAGGAGGGGAACGGAGACTCTCCAATAACAGTAAGGACAACGATGAAACCTCATGTAGGATCACGGATGATCGCAGCATCGGTTGCTTTGGGGACGGCGTTCGCGTTGATCGCGCCGTCTTCGGCGCTCGCGGGCGATGCGACGCCAGCGGCGGCGTCGACCGGAACGACATATTACGTGTCATCGACGCATGGCGATGACGGCAACGCCGGCACCGATCAGAACCATCCCTGGAAGACGCTGGACAAGGTCAACGCCATCGCGACCGACCTTAAGCCGGGCGACTCCGTGCTGCTGGAGCGTGGCTCCACGTTCCAGGACCAGTATCTGCACATCAAGGACACGTCGGGAACCGCCGACGCGCCCATCACCATCGCCGATTACGGCGACGCCTCCGCCAAGCCGGTCATCGCGGCGAACGGCGTCAAGGGCAGCCGGTGGTACCAGAACTACCGTGCGTCGGTCGGCAACCACCAGAACAAGGGCACCGTCTCCTCGGCCATCCTGCTCAAGGACGTGTCGTACATCACGGTGAAGAACCTGGAGATCACCAATGACGACCCCGACGTCTACGACCCGATCGACACGTGGAAGTGGACCGACACGGCCGATTCGGATGGCACCAAGCTCGACCGCTCGGCCGACCGCATGGACCGCACCGGCGTGGCCGGCATCGCGGAGAACGGCACAACGATGAGCCATGTCACGCTTGAGGGCCTGAACATCCACGACGTGGACGGCAACATCTACAACAAGCACATGGCCAACGGCGGCATCTACTTCATGGCGCACTACGCCCGCGAGAACAAGAACGCCGCGGACAACACGTGGCTGCAGAACCACATCTCGCGCTTCGACCACATCACCATCAAGAACAACATCGTCAAGGACGTGGACCGCTGGGGCATCGCCGTGGGCTACACCGCGTACCTCAACTTCATCGACGCGGCGTGGGGCGACGGCAGCATCGACGACGACCTGATCGCCAAGTACGGCCAGACCAACGTGACCATCGAGAACAACTACGTCAAGGGTGCGGGCGGCGACGCCATCACCCTCATGTACTGCGACCGTCCGGTCATCCAGTACAACGTGGGCGACAGCGTCTCGAAGCACATGAACGACGTCGACTACCCGCATGATGCCGCGCACGGCGGCAGGTACGGCGGCTGGGTCGCGGCGGGCATCTGGCCCTGGCGCTGCAAGGACCCGATCTTCCAGTACAACGAGATGTACAACAACCTCAACTCCGAACACGGCAACGGCGACGGCCAGGCGTGGGACGCCGATTACGGCGACGGCACGCTGTACCAGTACAACTACTCGTACGGCAACTCGTTCGCCTCGCTGATGATCTGCAACCAGTACGCCATCAACACGACGTTCCGCTACAACATCTCGCAGAACGACCGCCGCGGCGTGTTCGACCTGCCGGGCAACGGTCCGGGCAACCACATCTACAACAACACCGTCTACATCGGTAAGGACAGCGCGGTGCTGACCGACCGATCCAACAGCCAGGCGAAGTTCGAGAACAACATCTTCATCAACGCGTCCGACACCAAGAAGACCGAGACGTGGAACCGCGGCAACCAGCACGGCGGCCAGACGTACGACAACAACATGTACGTCAATTACGCGAACAAGCCCGCCTCCGATTCCAACGCCGTCGAGGTCGCCGATGTGAAGACCGTGCTGGCCAATGCCGGACACGCGCCGAGCGCGCCGAAGGCCACCGGTTCGGTCTATGGCCGTTCCGGCAGCGAGTTCGACGGATACAAGCCCGTTGACGGCTCCCCGGCCATCAATGCCGGCAAGGTCATCTCCGACATGAACGACTACGCGGTCACGAACGACTTCTTCGGCAACACCATCAAGGGAACCCCGGACCTGGGTGCCGTCGAAAGCAACGTGCTCTCCGTCTCCGGCAAGGTCAACGCGTACGAGACCGCCACGGTCGGCGGCTCCAAGGTCGTCTACGTGCCGTTCACCGCGAAGAACCCGACCACAGTCAAGCAGCTTCGCGCGGGCCTGACGGTCGGTGACGGATCAGTCGCCAACGTGTACCGCGGCAGCACCAAGCTGACGGCCGACGCGGCGATCCAGGCCGACGACGTGCTGCGCTTCGAGGTCGAAGGCACTTCGAACACGCCGATCGAATACACCATCGCTCAGAAGAACGCATGGAACTGGGTCGACGAGTTCAAGACCGCCACGGGCGTGGTCTGGAACTCCCAGAAGCAGAACGGCGCCGACGGTGACTGGACGGACATCACGACGTTCTCCACCGAGTACCCGATGTCGAAGTACAACGAGTACTACGGCGCGGGACTCACCGGCAACCTGTCGGACCTGCCGGCAGTGGGAGCTGCCCGCCCCGGGCGTCAGGGCCTGCTGGTCGACGACCCGGATGCGGCCGGCGGCACCGCCATCGTGTGGAAGGCCCCGAAGGCCGGCACCGTGAAGGTCACACTCGGCCGCGACAACGAGCCGCAGCGGCGCAACGCCAACGCCTCGGGCACGGTGACGCTCGCACTGACCAAGAACGGCGAGACGCTGTGCACTGCAGACATCTCCACCGCGCAGACCAAGAACGACGACTTCGTCAATTGCCTGAAATCGGATAAGGGCACGGTGCAGGTGAACGCCGGCGACGTGATTCGCATCGCGGCGACCGCGGCCAGTGGCGCGGCCGCTCCGGACCTGTACGCCTCGCCGGTCGTCACCTATCAGGATGTGGCACCCGTCGAGTCCCAGACGGCGCAGTATGCTGCCTCCTACGACGCGGTGAGCGCCAAGGTCGGCACCAAGGCCACCGCTACGGTGAAGTTCACGAAGGGCGGTGCCGCCGCCACCCCGACCGGCGTCAAGTCCTACGCGCTGAAGACCGCGGTCGACGGCGTGTCCGTGGACGCCGCGACCGGCGCGGTCACCTACACGCCCGGCGCAAATGCGTACGGCACCACCAAGACCGCGACCGTGGTCGTCACCTACTCGGATGACACCACCGACGAGGCGACCGTCACCTTCAACGTCGAGAAGTCCAATGCGCAGAAGTACAACGTGCTGTACCCGGCCGTGTCCGGCGGCGCGGGCGTCGCGCTCAAGCGCACGCCCAAGTTCACGCTCAAGGCGGACAGCGCCGCGGCGTCCATCCCCGCCGGCACCAAGTTCGCGCTCGGCACGGGCGCCCCGGCCGGCGCGTCCGTGAACGCCGCCACCGGTGAGGTCACGCTGACCAGCACCCAGGCCGGCACCATCACCGTGCCGGTGACGGTCACCTTCTCCGACACCAACGAGTCCATCGAGGCGACGGCCACGTTCACCGTGACCGCTCCGGCGGCGCTCGGCACCTCCAAGCTGGAGACCGGCACCGCGGACGGCGCGAACGTCATCTATGTGCCGTTCACCTCGAAGACCCCGACCACCGTCGCCGATCTGCTGGCCCTGGTGACCGCCGAGCCGGATTCGGCCCTCAAGGCCGTGTACCGCGACGGCACCAAGCTGGAGGACGCCGCGGCAGTAAAGGCCGGCGACGTGCTGCGCTTCTACGCCGACGGCTCCACCTTCACCGCCGACTACACGGTCGTGCAGAAGAACGCCTGGAACTGGGTCGACGACTTCAAGACCGACTCTCAGGGCCCGATCTGGACGTCGCAGCGTCAGGTGTCCGGCAAATGGCAGACGATTACCGATTTCGGTTCCGATGTGTACCCGCAGACGTACTACGACAAGTACTACGGCGTCGGTGTGGACTATCAGAACAAGAGCCTTCCGGCCGACCGCAGCGCCATCCACGGCCTGATTGCCGACAATCCGGGTGATTCCGCGGCGACGGCGATGGCCTGGACCGCGCCGAAGGCCGGTTCCGTGAAGGTCACGCTGGACGAGGTGACCGGAGCGAACGTCGAGCCGTACATCCGTCAGTCGAACAGCAACGGCAAGGATGTGGTCCTGAAGCTGCTGAAGAACGACGAGGTGATCTGCTCCGCGACGATGACCAATTCCTTCGCGACGGCGACCGGGTTCAACGAATGCCTGGCGTCCGCCAAGGGCACGGTCAAGGTCGCGGTCGGCGATGTGCTGCGCTTCTCGGTGGATGCCGCGGCCGGCACCTCCAAGTCGTCGATCCACATCAGCCCGGTCATCACCTACACGGATGCCGATGAGCCTTCGCCCGAGCCTGGCCTGTCGGAGCAGTATGCTGCGGCGTATCCGGCTTCGGTTGCGGCGAAGGTGGGCGAGAAGGCCACCGCCGCGGTGTCGTTCACGAAGGGCGCCGCCGCCGCGGATGCCCCGGCGGGCACGACGTTCGCGGTCGCGGGTGACGGGTTCACGGTCGCCGCGGACGGTACGGTGTCGTTCACGCCGACGGACGCGCAGGCGGGCAAGACGGTGACGGCCACGGTGACGGTGACGTATTCGGACAAGTCGACGGATACGGCGACGGTGACGTTCAAGGTCGCCGCCAAGACCGAGCCTTCGCCCGAGCCTGGCCTGTCGGAGCAGTATGCTGCGGCGTATCCGGCTT
>ENA-OXVH01000302-OXVH01000302.1-human-gut-metagenome-genome-assembly--contig:-NODE-302-length-16519-cov-62.0456_pt1 | contig 16519 bp, 16 predicted proteins | sample MGYA00249247_ERZ652690 | MGnify/ENA primary metagenome ERZ652690 (study PRJEB26925, sample SAMN05826950) | human gut metagenome | biome: ENVO:2100002; feature: ENVO:00000062; material: ENVO:00002003... | reverse complement strand
CATCAACAACGTTGTAAACGCTGTTGAAGACGAAAAATTATGCTCTGTTTTCTACTATGCGATTAAAGCAAGCAAACAAGCGCCAGAAGTATTTTTCCGTGATGCAATGACTAATAGTTATTCACTGGAAAAACTGGTTTATCTGGTTAAATCCATTAAAGCTGGTAAATGCGTTTATTCCGTCGCTGATATGTCAGGATCTCGTGTATTCGCTTTAATCGATATGATTAACGACGAGATCGACACGTTCACTAATGGCGCTGTTTTCGATTTAATGAATGAAGCTAAAAAAGCGTGCGAAATTAAATTGGACGCTGGCTATACTCAAGCCAACCAGTTGATCAATCTTTGCGAACGTCTTGGACTTGTTGAGAAAGTCAAAGGAATGGGAAGCGCAAAAGCTGGTACGCAGCAATATCGCTTTATTAAAAATGATTTCTATAACTATCTGGCTGATGCTTTCAAAGCGTAATTAATGGAATCTGGCGCCCACTATGGGCGCTTTTAAGGAGCTTAATCATGTTTATGATTATCGCTGGCGTTAACGTGCGCAATGAATATTTTGTTAATCGCATCGCTGGGATCGCTGGTTACGCTGGGCGCGCAGTCGAGCTTATAGATGAAACGACGCGCAAAATTGACTTATTGAGCGACCAGGAGCGAAAAAAAGCAGACGTGAATGACGCTGATATATTTTTAATGTTAAAAGCGTTTGTAGAAATGGGATTTGAAATCAGTTTACATAAATAAAATCGAGCGCCCACTATGGGCGCTTTTTTCGTTTCCAATACTTCCACCATAACGCGCCAATGATGGCGCTTTTTTTTATTGTCTTTGACTCACTCCAACAACATAAAAATAAGCGCAAAAATAACGCCATAGACGAGCTTTTATATCCTTACCAGCATATACCCATTACTTAGCGCATTAACGCGCTTAAAACGCGTTATATTGCGTTATGGTGTATGGTTAATCATTGGCTTTTAGTCTTGCTTTATGATCCGCGTTTATTTGTCGGCGCGGATCGGCATTTTGTTTTGTTCCGTATCCGCTCGCGTATTATGTGCGCGTGATTTTTCACATAATCACACCACTTAATCACGTATGTGATTACGCTACGAAAGAAATCTGGATGTCTCAGGCGACGAAAGTCATCATGATTTCCCCGCTCACCTGTCCGACAACCGCTGGTTGGATTCCACCAGCTTCCCGATGTTTTTTCTACATAAAGGCGAATGCAGCCGTTTCCCGAAAAAATCCTGGCCGTTTCCCGTCGGCTCATGAATACGTTCCTCGCCGTTTCTGAAAATTTCCCTGCGGCAGCTGGTGGCTATAGAGAAAGGGCCGTTTCTGGCCCTCTTCTCAGTTACACGCCATCAAGGATGTGGATGCGGTTGCTTGCGTATACATTCAACATAAAGTTAGCGCAAAACAGTTTCCATGTATCAACGCCAGCGGCATACGTAATGTTTTTGCATTTTATTGCATTGTTGGCGATCCGCATCCCCTGCGATACTGCTTTATCGTCGGAAAATTTGAACGACGATTGAGTTTTAATCCAGACAGAAATCTGCGTAGCGAACTCAATCAGCTTGGACTGGCAGAATCGCCCGGAGCGCACCGGAAAGACGAACGTTCCGAATCCAGAATTTACCACATACGCTTTCTCAAATACCCGCGAGTAACGACGATTGCCAATGATGTCGCGTGCAATAATGCATTTTTCTTGTGCTGACAGTTCTACCGTCTCATTGTCGCGCCATGCACCAAGTACTCGTTTTTCAATGTCAGAGAACGTTACAGCGATATTGCCATGTGCGGGTGCGTTTACAGTAGCGATAAAATTCATGATTAATTCCTTATCGTAAATAACAAATTGTTTTCTTGTTGGTGTTAATTATCGTTGTACGAATAAGGCGTCAAAGTGGAAAGTTGCGGTAGCCGGACGGGAACAGGTGGGTTTGTCGGTTGCCTGGAGGTAAGAGGTTGGTGTTTTTAGCCTGCGGGGAACAGGATGGTCATTTAAGGCCACCACTGCTGGTGGCCTTGTTTTCAACTGGAATAAGAATAATCTGTATTGATGAGTAAAGGCGCATCATCCACTAATCCTGACAGAAACCAGCGAGCAGTCCCGTAAAGTTCAAGGGCGTCAAGATAGCCTTCATGCAGTGCACCAACCCCAAACACATCATTATCAGCCATAGCTACCGCATCTACGGCCAGATACTCTATGAGTTCTTCCATGCTTTTTATATTTATATCGTCTAAATTCTCCAGTTTGTTCTCAATCTCATTGAAAGGGATATCCGGCATCGAATGCACTATGATTTTTGGCACATCATTCTCATTATTTACCTCCACAATAACAATTCCATACTCTGTAAAAAGAGAACTAAAGAATCTATTAAACTCTAAATTAACAAAAGATGCCGAACCATTTAAACGCTCAACATATGGGGAACGAAAAGCTGAATGTAAATTATTTTTTCTACTTTCCTTGCCATATTCTATAATCAACTCTTTATTTTTGATCTTCTCGAGTATTCCACCTAGCTCCTCTACAATTAAAGCGCCAGTGTTTTCTCTTTCTTTTGATACTATAGTTGAAAGACTGATCAAGGCTTCTGTTATACTGTTATTAGAAACGATCAGATGAAATAGCTCCAGCATAGCCAATCGACCACTATCAGTGAACGTAACAAAGTTTATTGCATCTATTTCATTTTTAATCGCAAGAAACTCACATTTATTTTTGATGTTTTCCCGAATTGACATCTCCACACGCTGTCTTATTCTCAACACCTGCTTAAAGTAAGTATTTTCAAAACATTCGACAGAAAATGTCTTCTTACCATCATTCACAATAGCCAATCTGTATTCATATTCAAGACCATTAAGTTCAAGGCAATCACTGTCATATTGGGACCCATCTTTAACTGAAAACAATTCACTAATGTCAATTTGTCCCAAAAATACTGGTTTCATTTTTAATTCCTCGTTTGTTTTCGATGTGATAATTATCGCTGAATGAAATAGGCTAAAAAGAAGATTTGTAAGGCAACTATCTGGAAGTAAGGCAAAGGGTGGTCATTTAAGGCCACCAGCATTGGTGACCTTATTCTTCAGTGGAGCAGACCGATGTCGATGGTATCCCCTGAATCATCCACACGGATCATCAGCATGGCAAAGGCGTTTAGTGGATAGCTTGCGTGCCATTCAGGGAAGCGGTCATCTCGCATGAAGTCGGCAATGTCATAAACGCATCCCTCAAAGTGGAAGAATCGCGTGCTTACCTGCTCGTCATAATCCACATGATCCATTTCTTGCTGTTCTTTTTCCGGCAAATCCAGCCATGATTCAAGGAATACATTTTGTGCTTTAGTGGTAATGGTGAAGTCAGTCATTCTTCACCTCCATTTTGATAGAAAATCATCCATCTCAAGATAGCCATTAAGCTCCTGCTCTGACATGATGATGTTTTCCATGCTTCTGATAGCCTCAAGTAACGACTCCCGATCTGACGAAGCGACAGTAACAATGTATTCCATATTATTTCACCACCTAATAAACACGTTGTTTTCTTGTTGTTGTAATTATCGCGGTGTAGATAAGGCAGAAAACAAATTGTTATCGGGTATAAGAAAATGGCGCGGTTTACGCGCCATTCAAAGAGGATTAAGCGAATACGCTTTCAGGGATTAAGGTGTCAGCAGGAATGCCGGATGTAATGCGCAGACCATACTGACCAATCCAGGTGGTGCTGGTGTTCAGGCTGGAGGTGAATACGGAATTAACCATATTCATCATGGTTTCAAACACCTCTTCATCAACCTGGCGGAAGTAGTTCTCGATTTTCAGCAGCAGCGGGTCAGTTGCATCGAGAATGGACTGGTATTGAGTCGCGTACTCGCCGCCGGAGGCATCACCTTTACGCACGATCGTACTGGCCTGTACTTCGGCACCAGTTTCGGTGTTGTACGTAACAACGGTGATTTTTGCCACATTCTTACCTTCGGCGGTTTCAGAGGCATAGTAAACATCAACTGTCAGTTTTTCGCGTTTAACGGTCATTTCACTCTCCGTAGTGTCTTGATTATTTTTCTATTTTATAGCCGTAAGTATGTACTTACAATACAAAAAAGCCCCGTAAGGATGGCGGGGCTGTCGTACTGTCGACTAATTACCACTTGCACATTATCAGGCTATTGCCATCACTGATGCTCTCTGAATTTCTTGCTGGGCCACGCGGTTAACTTCCATCAAAGCCAGTTCGAGCTGATGTTCCGGCCACATTCTTTGAAATGCCACCCAGCCTTTTCCACGCTGGCGACGAACATTCATTACATAACGAGTAAAGGTGTTTTTATCGAAAGACACCGCTGTTTCACGGAACAGACGAATAGAGGTCCCATTGGCAACGATGTCCAGCAAAGTTAATTGAGCAACCAGTGCAGGCTTCTCTTTTCTCTTCTGGTCTTTGTCCAGACCAAGAACCAATGATTTTTTCATCACAACTCCGTAAACAACTTGTTTTCTCAATGGCGTAAATAATACCAGTAAGAAAACGGCTACAAAGCATATTGATCAGGCGCATGAGCGATATGCAGGTTCTTCCCTGCGGCTATAGAGAAATTAAGCCAGCAATGCTGGCTTTGGTTGGGGTTACTCGAATACTTCAAGAAACTCCTGAACGTCCCAATGCTGGACGAGGTGAAGATAGACCTTAGAAATCACGTCATTTTCGCTATCGCATGTGAAGTAGTACTTCTGGCTGCGGTTGTATGTGTCCACACAAAATTCGCTCATATCCATAAAGTCAGCATCTTCACCCATGTCGCAAATCATCAAAGCAGGTGCGTCATCACGAGTCATCAGCTCCAGCACCCATCTTGAATTGATCAGAGTGGAAGACCAACCTTCTAACTCATAAAACTGATCAAACTCTTTTTGAGTTAATTTCTTGATTTGGTTGATGTCGATATTTGTAAACATAAAGCAATCCTTAAACATGTTGTTTTCTGAATTGCGTAAACAATACCAGTAAGAAAACGGCCACAAAGTATATCGTTACGGTGTTGCGCTGCCCGGAGGTTAATAGCGACAAAAGCCACCGTGCTGGTGGCCTCACTCTTAATCTTCGTCGCCCGGGAACTCGCTGTGTACCGCGTCCACCAGCTCCCGCTTTTCATCTTCACTCAGCAGGTGCCAGATATCCTTCCCCTTGGGCGGTTCCCCTTCTGCCGGGACGAACGACCACAACTTGCGGTACAACTCCGGCCCCACTGCATCCAGACACTCAGCCAGGGAATCCACGCCCCACACCTCAACCGTCACAGGCATCTTAATCATCTCTTCATCCTCACTTCGTTTATATAACGTCTAAACATGTTGTTTACTTGTTGGTGTTATTATCGCAATAAGACAAAGGCGGAAAAGGATTTTATGTCGGGAAAGCCAGGCGGGTAGTGAGTATCCGGGAACGACACGGGAACCAGTATTTACGATATTCTGCTCTACGCGCGCCGCAGGGCTGGTGGGCAGAATTTTCTTCTCCCCGAAAACCTACTGAAATCGATTGTGACCCGCTGACTGTCTGGCACAATTACGCTGTAGCTGGGCATTCAGAGGGAATCCAGCGGTAAGCAAGTCCGCCTACGTGAGCGCCTCTCTTCTTCCCGCACATTACAGGTGGGTAGCCGCAACTCTCCCTCTCGCTATACCGGTACGCCGCCGTTCCTGAACCGGCATCGAGCCTTTTCCCGAAATCCACACAGGCAACTCAACCGTTTCCCTGAAAATCCCCAGCCGTTCCCCGAAGGCAACCCAGCCGTTTTTGTAGCGGGATGCAGCCTTTTCCCTGTATGGACCGAAGGCTGACCGTAGGGGTGTTACGGGGGATAAAATCAGGAGTTGAATAAATACGAAAAAGGAGGCGACACCCCTCCTTCCCTCCCCACTTATACATACCTGGCTTCTTCGCTATACATGTTGTGTTTTATCTGTCTCAACCTCTCTATAGGCGTTAATGCTCACTCCTTCCAGAATGTTCTATACGGCGACTATTTCTGTTGGTGAATTGGGTGTGTTGTTTTCTCTGTCGGTGTATGTGGTTTCGTTCGTTTTGCGGTGGTTCTTCTATGGGGTGTTCTCGTCGTTTTGGTGATTGTTCTTCTCCGTGTATGGAGTAATGGCAGGTGGGCGATTCCTTTCGTTGTTGTGTTTGAGTTGTTTGTCTGGAGTGTGTGAAAGGCTTTTGTAGTTATTCGTGTATTGGGTAATGGCGTTTCCCGTGATTGTTCTGTTTCGTGTCTTTTGGGATTGAGAGAAACCTTGCGGTTACAGGCTTCGTTGGGGTTTCAGTGATTCTGGTGTTTCTTCGCTGTTTGGGGAATGGCGTGTCGTGGGTATCGCGCGTATGAATGTTTTCGGATTGCCTGTGAAAGTTAGGTTGGTTGTCCGGTAGCCTGGGAAGAAGAGGTGGGTCTTTTCGGTAGCCTGCCATAAAGAGGTTGGTTGTTTTTGGTAATGGCATATGTGTTATTTAGTTGTTTTGTTATACCTGAAAATAAGTTGTTTATATGGTTGTGTAACGCAACGGGAGCGATTTTGAGCGTGTGTTTTTGTTGGTAGTGTGTTTGGTCGTCTGCGGTGAAAATTGGACGCTGTGGCGCTGTCTGCTGCGTAGAATTACGGGTATAAGCAGTGATGTGTGAAAACGTCAATTTTTTAGACCAAATCGGGTGAAAGCGTTGATGTTTCGTTGATCTGTTATTCAGTTGTTTTCTTGATTGTATAAACAACCATAACTTATTGATATTTAAGGATATGATTGCGGGTATGGAAGGGGAGTAGTGGCGATCAACGGATTCTTATAGAAAAGAATCAAATTGTGACCGCCATTATCAACTGATTGATTTGTTTACTTGTGTAGTCAGTTCTCGAAATGAATAGGGTCAACGTAATGCCGCTCACCGCTTTTACCATTACACAGCACTGTAACTTTCGCCTTTTCACTCCAGGCTGAGTATAGAAAGTTCCCATCAGGTTGAACATGGTAACGAGAGAAGTAAACATCGCCGACTGAGGCGTCGAACATGTTCCTATCTTTTTCACTTTGGGCAAGCGAGATGGATATCACCGAATTCCCATTTGGGGAAACGATTTTAAATTTATTCCCTATATCCATAACAATATTGTAACCAGGTAATTGCTTGTGTGTTTCCGGATCTATTTTCATGCATCGTGGGTACACGATAGTGTTAGGCTCTTCAACTGGCGTGGCATTAGCAGAAAGCACAAAAAATATTAGTGCCAATGGTGCATATTTCATTTATCCCTCACAATTTCCAATTTTCCAGACCATCTTCTATTTCAGCGTCAGGGTGGAATTGTACCGCATCAAATCCTACATCGAGCACCTTTCGAATGTTCTTGATGGTTTGCTATGTGACACCGTAATCACGCAGCTTTTCTTCCCTCCCCTGACTCCCCCATACTCCGTTTCTGTACCCAATTGAGTCCGAGATCGTATGGTGCTCGAAACAGATATTTGGTAGACACTCAGAGTCATGCTGTGTAACGAGGGTAGGGCTACTAACTGTCGTCTTATACAATTTGGTGAGTTTCAGCATTTTACCACCCCGTTCGGAAACAACTCATTCGCCGTAGTTGATATAACCTCCCAATTAACGCCGACATCAGCGTTATGGCATTGTCTGATTTTTTGCATCACCTGTACGCATTGTTCATCAGTGAGATCTGTCCTTACTTCAGCAATATCTTCTTTGTGCCACATAACCATGAGTAAGGGTTCGTCTTCTGGATAGTTTTTCAGTTTCTCGATGATTTCTTTTGCTGTTCCAAACATCTTCATCTCCTAAATAATTTGTTTTCTTATGTGGCTTATTATCTCAATCAACAAAAGGTAGAAAACAAATTGTTTTAGGGCTTGTGTAAATTAGGAGGGATTGTGTCTATATGAAAATGCCCAGCGTGTTGCCGGGCATTGTGAAGAATGGTTGTTTAGTTACTTAACTTGGTGGCCTGGTTTAGCACCGGCATCCGGGCTTAGCAGGAAAATATCTTTCCCGCCAGGACCGGCAGCCATCACCATGCCTTCGGAGATGCCAAAGCGCATTTTACGCGGAGCCAGGTTAGCCACCATAATGGTGTGACGACCAATCAGTGCCTGTGGGTCTGGATAAGCAGAACGGATGCCTGAGAAGACATTACGCTTTTCACCACCGAGATCCAGTGTCAGACGCAGCAGTTTGTCAGAACCTTCTACAAACTCTGCATTTTCAATCAGCGCCACGCGCAGGTCAACTTTGGCGAAGTCGTCAAAGGTGATAGTTTCCTGAATCGGGTCGTCAGCCAGTGGGCCAGTTACCGGTACGGCTGTGGCTTTCACTTCTTCTTTGGATGCTTCCACCAGTGCTTCAACCTGCTTCATATCGATGCGGTTATACAGTGCCTTGAACGGATTCACTTTATGGCCCAGCAGCGGTTGCTGGATACCATCCCAGGTCAGTTCCGTATTGAGGAATGCTTCCGCACGTTCAGTCAGTTTCGGCAGTACCGGTTTCAGGTACGTCATCAGCACGCGGAACAGGTTAATGCCCATAGAGCAAATCGCTTGCAGATCGGCATCGCGGCCTTCCTGCTTCGCCACCACCCACGGAGCCTGTTCATCGACATAGCGGTTAGCCAGGTCAGCCAATGCCATGATTTCACGAATCGCTTTACCAAATTCGCGGCTTTCCCATGCTTCACCAATCACTTCAGCGGCATCAGTAAAGGTTTTGTACAGTTGCGGGTCAGCCAGTTCGCCTGCCAGCACACCGTCAAAACGCTTATTGATAAAGCCCGCGTTACGGGACGCCAGATTCACCACTTTGTTCACGATATCGGCATTCACGCGCTGAACGAAATCCTCCAGGTTGAGATCGATATCATCAATGCGCGAAGAGAGTTTCGCAGTGTAGTAGTAACGCAGGCTGTCAGCATCAAAATGATTCAGCCAGGTGCTGGCTTTAATAAAGGTGCCGCGAGACTTGGACATCTTCGCACCGTTCACCGTCACATAGCCATGAACAAACAGGTTGGTCGGCTTGCGGAAGTTGCTGCCTTCCAGCATGGCAGGCCAGAACAGGCTGTGGAAGTAAACGATATCTTTACCGATGAAGTGGTACAGCTCGGCGGTGGAGTCTTTCTTCCAGTATTCGTCGAAGCTGGTAGTGTCGCCGCGTTTGTCGCACAGATTCTTGAAGGAACCCATGTAGCCAATCGGCGCGTCCAGCCAGACGTAGAAATATTTGCCCGGCGCGTTCGGAATTTCAAAACCGAAGTAAGGCGCATCGCGGGAGATATCCCACTGTTGCAGGCCGGATTCAAACCATTCCTGCATTTTGTTCGCCACCTGCTCCTGCAACGCGCCGCTGCGGGTCCATGCCTGCAACATTTCGCTGAAAGAGGGCAGATCAAAGAAGAAGTGTTCGGAATCACGCATTACCGGGGTAGCGCCAGAAACCACCGATTTCGGCTCGATCAATTCAGTCGGGCTATATGTTGCGCCGCAGACTTCACAGTTATCGCCGTATTGATCTGGCGCTTTACATTTCGGGCAGGTGCCTTTCACAAAACGATCCGGCAGGAACATGCCTTTTTCCGGGTCGTACAACTGAGAGATAGTGCGGTTTTTAATAAAACCGTTCTCTTTCAGGCGAGTATAGATAAGTTCTGACAACTGGCGGTTCTCTTCGCTGTGCGTCGAGTGATAGTTGTCATAGCTGATGTTAAAGCCTGCGAAATCAGTCTGGTGTTCCTGACTCATTTCGCCAATCATCTGCTCCGGTGTGATACCAAGCTGCTGTGCTTTCAGCATGATTGGCGTACCGTGGGCATCGTCGGCACAGATGAAATTAACCTCGTGGCCGCGCATTCGCTGGTAACGAACCCAGACATCAGCCTGGATGTGCTCCAGCATATGGCCGAGGTGGATTGAGCCGTTAGCGTACGGCAGCGCGCACGTCACCAGAATTTTCTTCGCGACTTGGGTCATAGTAGGCATTACTTCTTTGTAGTGAAAAGGGGCTTGATAGTAACAAAATGGCCTTATGTCTGCCATGTGATAACAGCATTTCTCATAAATGATTAAATGTCGTAGCTGGAGTACACTACAAGGCGACAATTGCGCAAATTAAAATAAAGGAGACGGGATGAGCGAGTCCAAATCGCCGGATGCCCTAAGAGCAATGGTAGCCGGTACGTTGGCTAATTTTCAGCACCCAACCCTGAAACACAACCTGACTACGCTTAAAGCGTTACACCATGTTGCGTTGATGGATGACACACTGCATGTCGAACTAATCATGCCTTTCGTGTGGAATAAGCCTTTTGAAGACCTGAAAGAGCAATGTAGTGGTGATCTGCTCCGTATCACTGGCGCAAAGGCTATCGACTGGAAGCTGTCGTACAATATTGCCACGCTTAAGCGCGTCAAAAACCAACCAGGCATTAATGGCGTTAAGAACATTATCGCCGTCAGCTCAGGCAAGGGCGGCGTGGGTAAATCCTCCACAGCGGTAAACCTGGCACTGGCTTTGGCTGCTGAAGGTGCGAAAGTTGGTATTTTGGATGCCGATATCTATGGTCCATCAATTCCAACCATGCTGGGCGCGGAAAACCAACGTCCAACCTCACCGGACGGTACTCACATGTCACCTATCATGTCTCATGGCCTGGCAACCAACTCTATTGGTTATCTGGTCACCGACGACAATGCAATGGTGTGGCGTGGACCGATGGCCAGCAAGGCGCTGATGCAGATGTTGCAGGAAACACTGTGGCCTGATCTGGACTATCTCGTTCTCGATATGCCACCGGGCACTGGTGATATTCAATTGACGCTGGCGCAGAACATTCCTGTAACTGGTGCGGTTGTGGTAACTACGCCGCAAGACATCGCGCTGATCGATGCGAAGAAAGGCATTGTGATGTTCGAAAAAGTCGAAGTGCCGGTACTGGGTATCGTCGAAAACATGAGTGTGCATATTTGCAGTAACTGCGGTCATCACGAACCAATTTTTGGCACCGGTGGCGCACAGAAACTGGCCGAGAAATACAACACGCAGTTGTTAGGCCAAATGCCACTTCATATCTCTCTTCGTGAAGATCTGGATAACGGAACACCAACCGTTATTAGTCGTCCAGATAGCGAATTTACGGCTATTTATCGTGACCTCGCAGATCGCGTTGCTGCCCAAATGTATTGGCAAGGTGAAGTAATACCTGGCGAAATCGCATTCCGCGCAGTGTGATAAAAAGGCGGTGCAATGCACCGCCTAATCAGTTCTCCTACATCACGGGACAATCATCAAACTCGCCACTTCTTACGTCGTTGATAATGTGAGTGATCACACCAAACACGGCATTGCTGCCCGTGCATCCATCGTCATCCTTTGGCAATGCTTCCTTCTTACCGGTTCTTAAATCCTCCAGATGCTGACGTGGATACTTCCGGTATCTTTTTACGCGATATTCCTCATCCCGAGCACATACAAGAAGAGATCCATCAACAGGAGTGAGTGAGGAATCGACCACCAGCAATGCACCCAGCAATATTCCCTCACGATGATGGCTATCCGCCACAGAAGAAGGGAAGCCCATAGCATTTTACCTTATGCATACAGAACAAGCTCAATGTATGCAACAGCGCAATGTCTGGCGGGTAAAAAAAGACCTTCTTTCCGAAATCCAAGATAGGGAGATCGAATTCGTTAATGAGAAATGTAGTACACATGATTGACCACCTCCAGAGGAGGTGGCCGTTACTAATTTATTTAACTACTTTGTTCCTTTCTCTACATCAGCCTTTTTGGCATGAATAGTCACTGTTTTTGACTCAGTTTCGTACCCTCCATATGTAAGGGCAGTGAATTTCAGTTTATAAACCCCCTCAACAGTGGTACTGAATGTACGAGAACTTTTGCCACTAATGAAATGGGTTATTTTAGCAGGAAGAATTTTGTACATATCATCACTCACCCCTTCCGGCGCCTCAACGTCAACCCAAACAGTCCCACCAACGGTATTGTCTCCTTCCATTAAAGTAAGGTTGATCGTTGCAGTTGTGTTCCCATCAGCCACCAGTTCAGTTACATCAGGAGATACTGTAAGAACCGCATTTTTTTCATCTGCAACGAATTTAGCTTCGGCAGTTTTCGTCGATACCTGACTGTTGGTCCGATTAACTGTTGCTGTTAATACATATGTATTGGCTTTCGTTGTGGTAGCAGTGAAAACAGCAATCCCCTGCTCATCGGTTGTTACCTCCCCATTCGGAGACAGGTTTAACCCCTCTGGACTTGCACTCAAGGTTACCTCACTCCCTCTCAGGAGGTTGTTATTGGCGTCAACAACCTTGATTCTGTAGGTTTGTTTAGCCTTCCCGTCTGCTAAAGCATAGTTATTTGCTACCGCAATGTCGGCAATGGTTGCTGTAGCTTTATCAGCCACAAACTCGATACTCTGCGTCGTCGAAGGCTGATTATCTCTTGCTGTAGCTGTGATTTCGTACGTTCCGGCAATCACGGAAACCACCTGCAGTTCAGCTTCCCCACGATCATTGGTTTTAATCCAGACATTATCACCAGTAATCGGTTTAACCCCTCTGGGTAAATTAAAGGTAACCAATGTTCCAGGAACCAAGTTGCCGTTTTGATCCTTAACAATCGCCGTCAACGTAAAGGCATCTGCTCCATTTGCCGCTTTAGGATTGTTGGTATCAACCTGTAGACTTGCATGTCCGGTCCCTGCATCCGCATTGAATTTCACTGTCACTGACTTCTGATTGCCATTTACAGAAAACGTAATATTGCGCTCTCCGGCAACAGTTGACATCAGCTCTATATCAGCTTTACCCGCCGCATTGGTTGTTACAGTATTGCCCGTCTTGCTGGTTACACCTTCAGGCAAAGTCAGCGTAACATTTTGCCCCTGTAACGGGTTGCCATAGGAGTCCACAACGGTCAGTGTTACCTTGTTAGCTGACTGTCCATTCGCCAGTTGGTTATCCACCTCGACTGAAATGTCGTTGATATTTGCTTCGGTGGTATTACCCACAACCTCCAGCAGTAAAGGTTTTGAAGCAGCATCTCTGCCGTCTACCCTTGGCCAGATGACTAACTGCCCCGCAGCAGAACCTAAAGTTAATGTAGTAACATAGGTGCCATCGCTCTGCTCTTTCCATTCGCCTACCGAAGGTTTTTCTGTTCCAGCATTGGCTACACCACTAAATTCTGGTGTCTCAGGTTTCAGGCCACTAATAGGATTACCCTTCGCATCCTTCGCCGTATATGTCAGTTTGGTCGTTGTTTTGACTATTGGCGTTCCATTATCCGCAACAAGCGTGGAATTAGTTAATGATATATCCCGGGCGATAACGGTCAAAATCGCTGCTTCTGAGGCGGCGGGCTGACCATTTATAAGCGGCATAATGCTAATCTCACCCGTTTTTACACCAGCGGTAAGCGTAGCAATATAGGTGCCGCCGTTTTCCTCAGCCCAATTTGAAATGTTCGCCCCTTCAGCTGCGGCCCCCGTCAGAGTTGCCGATAGAGAAAGACCGCTGATTGCATTACCATGTGCATCTTTTGCTACCAGCGTCACTATCGTGCTGTCTCCTGCTTTCACTTTATCTGAAGCAACAGAAACCTTCGACTGACCTGAAGATAAAGCGTCAGCCACAACGATAACTTTAGCTGCATTAGCCGCCGCATCCTGTCCATTGAGTTTCGGCATAACAACTAATTCGCCCACCGTAGTACCCAGAGAAATCTGCGCGGTCCATGTTCCATCACCATTATCCGTCCAGCCTGAGACTGAAGAACCCGCAGCGGCTGCACCTGATAATGACGGCGCTTCTGGGGTGATGCCTGTTACTGGGTTGTTATAAGCATCTTTTGCTGACCAGATTGCCGTAAGCGTACCACCAACCACCGGTTTATCAGGATTCAGAGTGATGGACGAATGTGCTGCATCAAGCGGCCCGGCAACAAACTTCAGCGTTTGTTGCAATGTGCCCAACTGATACTGATCACTAAAGGCACGCACAACAATGTTTCCGGCACGGGTCGAAGAAACCGTGGCGCTATAGACCCCCGGCTTTATCTCCGAAATGCTGCCAATGGTAACACCGCTGTTGTCCTGTGGAACAAAGCGCAAACGGCTGGCTTCTCCCTCCACCGGGTTGCCATCGGTATCCACCGCAGTAAGCGTCAACGTGTAAGATTTCTGACCATCGGCAATCACATCACCTGACGTCTCATTCACACTCAGAGTCGATTTTGTCACATCCATCATAGTGGTACGCAGTTCAGCCGTGACGGTTTTGCTCATGCCATCAACGCTCACAGTAATGGTTGCTTCACCTGATTGCGTACCGGTGGTGAAGACAGACTTGTACACTCCGGCTTCTGTTTCGGTGATCTCACCCAGTGTTGGCTGTGCCTGTGATTTAGCGGACTTAAAGGCCCGCGTTACGATGTTTCCGGCAGGTTTAAACGTCAGTTCAGTTTTGATCTGATCTTTCATTCCCGTGATTGGCTGTCCCTCGGCGTCTCGCAGAGACAGAACCAGCGGCTTTTGCGCACTCCCGTTAGCAAGCATTTGGATACGGCTCTGGCCATCAAGCGTTAACGTAGTACGATCGGCGCTCATACCTGCTCCGGTAATGACCACCGCAGTCTGCACACGTTTCGAGGCATTGCCTTTGTTATCGTATGCAACCGCAGAGATCGCGTAATAATTGTCTTTGCCTGCACGATAAGCCGGGAGCGTTACTTGCCACTGGTTACCCTGACCGGTAATTTTACCGCCTGCGGCCAGCAAAGACGGTGCTTCCCATTGCACATTTTTCAGGCCGTGAGTTGCTTTGCTGACCACGAGGCCAAGAGACACCGTCTGCCCGCCCTTACCTTCAATACGGTCTGGCAAGGCAATACGGATCACCTCAGCTTTGCGATACTCAAGAACTATATTGTTATTACGTTCAACCAGATCATATCGGCTGCCTGCCAGTACCCGACGCTCGCGAATGCTGTCTGTATCGAGTTGTTTCTCCAGAGGCTCGCCAATCCGGTAGTTAACTTCCAGGCCAAAGCGAGTGTCATTCTGACCGCTCTTGCCCTGTTTGTGCTCTGCACTCAGTGTCAGAAGAGGCACTGGCGTGTAATTCACTTCAGCGGTAATCGCATGTGGATCTTTCTGGCGTTTATCTTTACCAAACAGCCCAACTTCATCGCCATAATACTGTTCATACATCAGGCTTGCGCCAAGCTGCGGCCAGGCAGGTAAATAACCCTCAGCACGAATATCCCAGCCATTCGCCGGGCGTTCCTGATAATCCTCAACATCCGGTGATTTTTTCCAGCCAGAAGCCCGGATATAACCATTGGCGCTCAGCTTAAGATAATCACGCCAGTATTCCGTACCAATACCAATGCGGGTATGACTACGAGATAAATCATGGTCAATAAAGGTATTCACCCCCGCCATCCAGTCATTACCTGAAAAATGACGCCAGCCAAAACCAATATTTGACTGAGTGCGATCGTCAGTGCGATGTATTGCCCCCTGAGTGAACAGCATATTTGTCGGCGTGTCATATATCGGATAAAGCATTTCCAGCGAAGAATCCTTCAGCGAGAAATCTTTATCGGCATTCAGTTTGACGCGCGCGGTGCCATATTTCCCGAGCCACTCCTGGATTTCCTGGGTGGCCTTAGCCGTAGCCATTCCGGTAACAAAGTTGCGAGTCGTATCGCTATCCGGCTGACTGCTTAAAAATTTACCGGCATTCGCGGCAACCGACGCGATATTTTTTTCTGTATTATTGTCAGTAGCAACCGCAGTATTTTCCGTACTTAGACGTGGCAAAGCCGCATTATGCGCTTGAGCTGTCATTGACGGTGTAAAAGTGACAGCTAATGGGAAAAGAACCTGAACAGAGATGTTTGCCCATGCCACACATCTAGCCAAGGCGGAATAGCGGAAACGTTGTTGTTTATAGGTTTTATTTAAACGTAACATTGACATAATTTCTTAATGAACGAGTTAACGAACATTTGCAACTGCGAGTAAAAGCATTTGCTTCCAGAAATATTTAGATTGGAGTGTCTATGCCCCCAACAGGGCCGCGAATGCTATCACAAACGAAAAAGTGCAACAACACATGAATTAACTGAGATTTAATGATTGTTAGGCATCTATAACCAAAATGTTGCAACAACTTAAAATCAATGTTACTTGATAATGTATCCCAAATAACAGGAGGAGCTATTTCAGTACATGAGAGGATGATTATTCTAACAACATGGGAAGTAAAACATTTTTATTATTACATGATCCATAAATTAGAAATAAATGACCTAAGTCGTGAATAAAGCCTTTTAAGAAATAAAGTCAGCTCTATATCCAAAAAATAACTTTGAGATAATGAACACTATATCACATACCACAT
>ENA-OXVH01000289-OXVH01000289.1-human-gut-metagenome-genome-assembly--contig:-NODE-289-length-17205-cov-47.0003_pt1 | contig 17205 bp, 9 predicted proteins | sample MGYA00249247_ERZ652690 | MGnify/ENA primary metagenome ERZ652690 (study PRJEB26925, sample SAMN05826950) | human gut metagenome | biome: ENVO:2100002; feature: ENVO:00000062; material: ENVO:00002003... | reverse complement strand
GGGCCGCCCATGAACATCGTCAGGAAGAAGCCCATCGGCGTCCAGATGCTGTACCAGGTCGGAACGGTATCAATGCTGTTATAGACACGCACCATCATCCAGACAAAGACTATGCCGAGAACCATTGTCACCACCAGCCACAGCGTACGCAATGCCGGTGACAGCTTTTTCAGCATTGCCAGTAACCAGCCGATGCCACCAACAGCAAAAAAGATCGAACCGCTGGCGATTTCGTTACTGAGTGCTGAAGCCCCTACCCGGTTGAGCGAGTTAAAGGCGCGCATCGGTGAACCAAGATGAAGCATAGAGGCGATAAAGCCAATGCCCATCAGCACCCATAAACCAAACATGCAGGCAATAACACGCTGCTGTGCTTCTGCTCGCAGGTCGCCTTTGAGCAGCGCCAAAGCCAGAACGATAAAACCACCTGCTACACATTGCCCGAAGACCGTGAAGATCATCAGCGGCCATTCATGCCATCCACTTCCCATCTCACACCTCCTTCGGGTTTGCCAGATAGCCAGTGGTATCCCCGGTTGGGCGGCTGTTGGCATTGGGTTTGATCACAATATTCGGTTTGGTAAAGTGAGCTCGCGGCAACGGCGCAACGGCCGCCAGATCGCCATGTTTTTTACGCAGCTCGTCGATAGGGCCGAAATCCAGCGCCCGCAGCGGGCAAGATTCAACACAGATCGGCTTTTTCCCCTCCGCAATACGGTCATAACAACCATCGCATTTGGTCATATGGCCTTTCGTTTCGTTATATTGCGGTGCGCCATACGGGCAAGCCATATGGCAGTAGCGGCAGCCAATGCACACATCTTCATCGACCACAACAAAACCATCTTCACGTTTATGCATCGCACCGCTCGGGCAGACTTTAGTACAAGCCGGATCTTCGCAGTGGTTACATGAAATCGACAGATAGTAGGCAAACACGTTCTGATGCCAGACACCGTTATCTTCCTGCCAGTCACCACCAGCATATTCATAAATGCGGCGGAAGCTGACTTCCGGCGTCAGATCTTTATAGTCTTTACAGGCCAGCTCGCAGGTTTTGCAACCGGTGCAACGGCTGGAATCAATAAAAAATCCATACTGGGTTGTCATCGGTTACTCCTTACACCTTTTCAACCTGAACCAGGTTTGTATGTGACGGATTCCCCTTAGCGAGAGGAGACGGACGTTGAGTGGTCAGTACGTTAATACAACCGCCCTTATCGACACGTTTTGCATCCGGGTCATACCAGGCACCTTCACCCAGTGCGACCACACCCGGCATCATTCGTGGCGTCACTTTCGCCTCAATATGAACTTCACCACGGTCGTTAAAGATCCTGACCTTATCGCCGTTGTTGATACCGCGTTTTTGTGCATCAAGCGGGTTGATCCACATTTCCTGACGGCAAGCTGCTTTCAGCACATCAACGTTGCCGTAAGTTGAGTGAACGCGAGATTTGTAGTGGAAGCCAGTAAGCTGCAGCGGATATTGTTTGTTCAGCGGATCCTGATAACTTTCAAAGCCCGGCGTATAGATCGGCAGTGGATCGATCACATCGCCTTCTGGCAATTCCCAGGTAGCGGCAATGTCAGCCAGCGCCTGCGAATAAATCTCAATTTTACCCGATGGCGTGGTCAGTGGATTTGCCTGCGGATCTTCACGGAAGGCTTTATAAGCAACGTGATGCCCTTGTGGGTCGCGCTTTTTAAAGATCCCCTGCTTGCGGAACTCTTCAAACGTTGGCAGTTCAGGAATCGCTTCCCGCGACTGGGCATACAGATGCCGCATCCACTCTTCCTGTGTACGGCCTTCAGTGAACTGTTGCTCAACGCCAAGACGTTTTGCCAGTTCGCTGGTCATCTCATAGATGGTCTTACATTCAAAGCGCGGTTTAATCACCTGATCGTTGAAAATCACGTAAGACATATTCCCGCAGGATGCATCCAGTGCAAAGTCCATCTGTTCGGAAGCGGTGCAGTCAGGCAGCAGGATGTCAGCATATTTCGCCGATGAAGTCATGTGGCAGTCGATAACCACAATCAGCTCGCACTTCTTATCATCCTGAAGGATTTCATGGGTACGGTTGATTTCAGAATGCTGGTTAATCAGGCAGTTACCAGCATAGTTCCAGATCATTTTGATCGGCACATCCAGCTTATCTTTCCCGCGCACCCCATCACGCAGCGCCGTCATTTCCGGGCCACGTTCAATGGCATCGGTCCACATAAACATAGAAATGCTGGTCTGGATCGGGTTTTCGAGGGTCGGCATACGGACAAACGGTAAGCTGTATGAACCTTCACGCGCGCCGCTGTTGCCCCCGTTAATACCAACGTTACCGGTCAGAATCGCCAGCATCGAGATAGCACGGGTTGCGATTTCACCGTTAGCGTGACGCTGCGGGCCCCATCCCTGGCTGATAAACGCCGGTTTGGTACTACCGATTTCACGAGCCAATTTGATGATTTTGTCTGCCGGAACACCGGTGATTTGCGAGGCCCATTCCGGCGTTTTAGCCACGCCATCTGGCCCTTCACCCAGAATATAAGCTTTATAGTGACCATTTTTCGGCGCACTGGCTGGCAGTGTTTTCTCGTCGTAGCCAACGCAATATTTATCGAGGAATGCCTGATCCACCAGGTTTTCGGTGATCATGACATACGCCAGACCGTTAACCAGTGCGGCATCTGTTCCCGGACGAATAGGGATCCACTCATCTTCGCGCCCGGCACCGGTGTCGGTATAGCGCGGATCGATGATGATCATGCGAGCATTAGATTTCTGGCGCGCCTGTTCAAGATAGTAAGTCACCCCACCGCCACTCATTCGCGTTTCGCCAGGGTTATTACCAAACAGCACTACCAGTTTACTGTTTTCGATATCCGACGGGCTGTTACCATCTGCCCAGCCGCCGTAGGTATAGTTCAAACCTTCCGCAATTTGCGCGGAAGAGTAGTCACCGTAATGGTTCAGATAACCGCCGCAGCAGTTCATCAGGCGCGCGACCAGGGTATTTCCCGGCGGCCAGGAGCGGGTCATGGTGCCGCCCAGCGTACCGGTACCATAGTTCAGATAGATAGACTCGTTGCCGTACTCTTTGATCAGGCGCTGCATATTGGTCGCGATGATGTCGTAGGCTTCTTCCCAGCTAATGCGCTCGAATTTGCCTTCACCGCGCGCCCCGACTCGTTTCATCGGATATTTCAGGCGGTCCGGATTATAGACACGGCGACGCATGGAACGCCCACGCAAACAGGCGCGAACCTGGTGCAGGCCGTCGTAATTGTCATCGCCGGTATTGTCCGTTTCGACATATTTGATTTCACCGTCCACGACGTGCATACGTAGCGGGCAGCGACTACCACAGTTAACTGTACAGGCGCTCCAGATAACCTTTTCGTCTGATTTTGTTGGAATGGCGCTATCGACAGCGTGCGCAATCCGACTAAAAGGTAATGTTAATGCGCTGCTGGCCATTGCCAGGCCGCCGATCGCTGTCGTTTTTACCAAACCACGGCGACTCACCTCAGCAGCCAATACCGCATCAGGGATTTTCGTTTTCATAATGGCTCACTCAAGCTTGCTCACGATTGATTCCAGTAACAAACCGTATTGTGTAATTATTTCTATAGCAGTTCGCTATATAGGCTTGTATACATCGAATAATTTGAAAATCAAAGAGATAGGTAGATTTTCACTCGAAAGTAGTATTACGTGTAAGTGAGGAGTAATTATTGTTCGGTATCAAAGGGAGACAAAAAAAGCGCCCGCAGGCGCTTTTTAGATTCAGAAAAATTGGGTATTAGCCAATATATTCCAGTCCGTTCATATACGGACGCAGAACTTCTGGTACTTCAATACGACCATCAGCCTGCTGATAGTTTTCCATTACTGCAACCAGCGTACGACCAACAGCCAGACCAGAACCGTTCAGGGTATGAACCAGACGGGTTTTCTTGTCCGACTTGCTGCGGCAACGTGCCTGCATACGACGCGCCTGGAAATCCCAGACGTTGGAGCAGGAAGAGATCTCGCGGTAGGTGTTCTGTGCCGGGATCCATACTTCCAGGTCGTAAGTTTTGCAAGCACCAAAACCCATGTCGCCGGTACAAAGGATGATTTTACGGTACGGCAGTCCCAGCAGCTGCAGGACTTTTTCCGCATGACCGGTCATCTCTTCCAGCGCCGCCATTGAGTCTTCCGGACGCACGATCTGCACCATTTCAACTTTGTCGAACTGATGCATACGGATCAGACCACGGGTGTCACGACCATATGAACCGGCTTCAGAACGGAAGCATGGGGTGTGGGCGGTCATCTTAATTGGCAGATCATCTTCATCAATGATTTCACCGCGTACCAGGTTGGTCAGCGGAACTTCTGCCGTTGGGATCAGCGCATAGTTACTGGTGTCTGCTTCTTCTTCCAGCGGACGAGTATGGAACAGATCGCCAGCAAATTTCGGCAGCTGACCCGTACCGTACAGCGTGTCCTGGTTAACCAGGTACGGAACATAGTTCTCACTGTAGCCATGCTGTTCGGTATGCAGATCCAGCATAAACTGCGACAGTGCGCGGTGCATGCGAGCAATCTGCCCTTTCATTACCACAAAGCGGGAACCGGTCAACTTAACTGCGGCTGCAAAGTCGAGGCCAGAGTGCATTTCCCCCAGCGTCACATGGTCACGAACTTCAAAGTCAAACTCACGCGGGGTACCCCAGCGGCTGACTTCAACGTTGTCATTTTCGTCTTTACCTACCGGCACTTCATCTGCAGGCAGGTTAGGGATGGTCAGCGCGATATCGCGAATTTCAGCCTGTAAAGCATCCAGCTCGGCTTTTGCTGCATCCAGCTCTTCGCCCAGTTTGTTCACTTCCAGACGTAAAGGCTCGATATCTTCCCCGCGCGCTTTCGCCTGGCCAATGGATTTCGATCGGGAGTTACGCTCCGCTTGCAGGTTTTCCGTTTTGACCTGCAATACTTTACGACGCTCTTCAAGAGCGCCCAGCTTATCTACATCCAGCTTAAAGCCCCGGCGTGCCAGTTTTTCAGCGACTGCGTCTGGCTCATTACGCAGCAGATTGGGATCGAGCATGCTTATCCTGTGCTTATCGAATTAAATGGGAGATGTGGCCACAGCCTGCGACCACAGAGATACAGTAACAACATTACCGCAACGATAACATTAACGGTAGCGTTTTATGGGGCTATTTTGATCCTGTTCAGCCAGCCAGGCGAGCTTTTCGCCAATCTTGCCTTCAAGGCCCCTGTTTGTCGGGAAATAATAGCGTGTTTGTGCTATTTCCGGCGGGAAATAAACCTCACCGGCAGCATAAGCGTTTGCTTCATCATGAGCGTAACGATATTCCTGCCCGTAGCCCATTTCCTTCATTAATTTCGTCGGCGCATTACGCAAATGAACCGGCACGTCATAATCCGGACGTTCGCGAGCATCCGCCAGCGCGGCTTTAAACGCAGTGTAGACAGCGTTGCTTTTTGGCGCGCAGGCCAGGTAAACAATCGCCTGAGCAATGGCGCGTTCACCTTCCGCCGGGCCAACTCGGGTAAAGCAATCCCAGGCCGCAATTGCCACCTGCATCGCTCGTGGATCAGCATTACCCACATCTTCCGACGCTATCGCCAGACAGCGACGCGCGACATATAACGGATCGCCACCGGCAGTAATAATTCGCGCATACCAGTACAGCGCCGCATCGGGTGCGCTACCACGTACCGACTTATGCAGTGCGGAAATGAGATCGTAAAAGCGATCGCCTTTGTTATCAAAGCGGGCGCTACGTTCACCGGCGATTTCGGTCAGTAATTCAGGCTTCAGGACCCGCTTACCGCTATCATCGACTTCGGCCATATCCGCCATCATTTCCAGCGTATTTAACGCCCGGCGCGCGTCGCCATTCACCAGTTCAGCAATGGCACGTCGTGTTTCATCTGGCAGAACAATATCCTGACCACCATAGCCACGGGTTTTGTCTTCCATCGCCTGAGTTAGTACTTGCTCAATATCCTCTGTACTCAGGGATTTCAACAGATAGACACGGGCACGGGAAAGCAGTGCCGAATTAAGCTCAAACGACGGGTTTTCAGTGGTTGCGCCAATAAAAGTGATGGTGCCGTCTTCAATATGCGGCAGAAATGCATCCTGCTGGCTTTTGTTGAAACGGTGAACTTCGTCAACAAACAGAATGGTCCGCCGACCAGCATTACGGTTTTGCCGTGCGCGCTCGATCGCCTCGCGAATCTCTTTCACGCCAGAGGTGACGGCAGAAATACGTTCCACATCAGCGTTCGCATAGCGGGCAATCACTTCAGCGAGGGTTGTTTTGCCGGTACCCGGTGGCCCCCAGAGGATCATAGAATGCAAATGCCCGGCTTCGATAGCGCGCGGCAACGGCTTCCCCGCAGCCAGCAAATGTTGCTGGCCGATATACTGTGCTAAATTTTCTGGCCGCATACGCGCGGCCAGAGGTTGAAAAGTATTATCCGAAAAATCGAGCGACAGATTGCTCACTCAGGTGCCTCTACTTACGTTGATCATCTACCGTGACGCCTTGCGGCGGGGTGAAGGTAAATTTCGCTGCTTCCACAGCCCCATTTTGCTGGGATTTCAGTTGATAACTACTGCGCTGATCATCCTGCTCCACCGCGCTAAACTGATGGATTGTGCCATCACGTCCCACGTTAATGGTGAATTGCTTCAGATTGCCATTGCTGGCTTTCGGCGTCAGGACAAAGTCATCGCCATTCTGTTTGATATTGTACTGCTGCCAGTCGCTGGACTGGTTGCGGGCAATCAGCATAAACGGCGTATTACCGGTGGCGTCTTTCAGCCAGGTCGCCGTAGCTTGCTCAACGAACGGATTATAGAACCACAGTGTTTTACCGTCAGAAACCAGAATGCTTTCATCAGGTTGAGTCATATGCCAGTTGAATAAGTTTGGACGTTTCACCCACAGATCGCCCTGACCTTCCTGCACCGCCGCGCCGCTACCGTCAGTCACTTTTTGTGTGAAGCTGGCGTGGAAGCTGCTGACTTTATCCAGGCGGCTTTTCAGATCGCTTGCGGCATCAGCCCAAACGCTGCTTGCTACTAAGCTTGAGAGTAATGCACAGGTGATGGCAATTTTTTTCATCATTATTCCTCAAATTACGTCACTCCCGACCGGGAGCTCCCTCTACTCTCTATTCCAGGCTAATAATCAGCTTGAGGAAAGAAGAAAATACTGAATTTTCAGTTACCAGATTGCCGGATGCGACGCTACCGCGCCTTATCCGGCCTACGATGCATTAATTAGTCAAACGGCGGTGGGGCCAGCACTTCACGATTACCGTTGTGCCCCTGTTCGCTGACAATCCCCTGCGCTTCCATCTGTTCGATAATACGCGCTGCACGGTTATAACCAATGCGGAACTGACGCTGTACGCCAGAAATTGATGCTTTGCGTTTTTCAGTGACAAACTGCACCGCCTGATCGAACAACGGATCCAGCTCTTCAGCGCCATCGAAACCGCCCGCGCCACCTTCGCTTTCGCTGTCGGAGGTGATGCCATCAACATACTGTGGGCGACCACGCGCTTTCCAGTCCTGCACCACGGCATGAACTTCCTGATCGCGAACAAAAGCACCATGAACACGTACCGGCAACGTGGAGTTCGGCCCAGAGTAAAGCATATCCCCCATACCCAGTAGTGATTCCGCGCCAGCCTGATCAAGAATGGTACGTGAGTCAATCTTACTGGATACGGTAAAGGCGATACGGGTCGGAATATTCGCTTTAATCAGACCAGTAATAACATCAACCGATGGACGCTGCGTTGCCAGTACGAGGTGGATACCCGCGGCACGGGCTTTTTGCGCCAGACGTGCTATAAGCTCTTCCACTTTTTTACCTACCGTCATCATCAGGTCGGCAAATTCATCCACCAGCACCACAATGTATGGTTCTTTTTTCAGCACCGGATGCTGAGCATCCATACTGTCACCCGGCTTCCAGTACGGGTCTGGAATCGGACGCATCATGCGATCGGCTTCAGCAATTTTTTCGTTATAACCCGCCAGATTACGCACACCCAGCGCAGACATCAGTTTATAACGACGCTCCATCTCGTTAACACACCAGCGCAGCGCGTTGGCGGCATCTTTCATATCAGTAACGACTTCCGTTAACAGATGCGGAATGCCTTCATAAACCGAAAGCTCCAGCATTTTCGGGTCGATCATGATGAAACGCACATCTTCTGGCTGCGCTTTATAAAGCATGCTCAGGATCATCGCGTTCACACCGACAGACTTACCGGAACCGGTAGTCCCCGCAACCAACAAGTGCGGCATTTTCGCCAGATCGGCAACCACCGGCTCACCGGCGATATCTTTACCCAGCACCACGGTTAATGGCGACGGATTATCACGGAATTTGGCGTTATCCAATACTTCGCGCAGATAAACGGTTTGTCGTTTTTTATTCGGTAACTCCAGACCTACATAGGGTTTGCCAGGAATAACTTCAACGACACGCACCGCAACCGTCGAAAGTGAACGGGCAAGGTCCCGTGACAAGTTAGAAATGCGCGCCGCTTTTACGCCCGGTGCCAGGTTAAGTTCAAAGCGAGTGATAACCGGCCCCGGAGAGTAATTGACGACATCGGCTTTAATACGGAAATCAGCCAGACGCGCTTCCACCAGACGCGCCATTTGTTCAAGCGCAAAGGTATCTACCGGCTCCACTTCGCTCGGCGGCGGTGTCAGCAAATCCAGAGAAGGCAGCGGCGTCGTCGGTTTATGCAACGGACGGCTGTCACCATTACGCATCAACAGCGGATGAAGCAGGGTATCCTGCGGCTGTGGCGCAACTGGCTGTTGTGGCTGCTGATACTGCGGCTGCGGTGCAACCGGTTGTTGCGGCTGTTGATACTGCTGCTGCGGCGCAACCTGCTGTTGCGGCTGCTGATATTGCTGCTGTGGCGCAACCGGTTGTTGCGGCTGCTGATATTGTGGCTGCGGCGCAACCTGCTGTTGTGGCTGCTGATACTGCTGCTGCGGCGCAACCGGCTGTTGCGGCTGCTGATATTGCTGCTGTGGCGCAACCGGCTGTTGTGGCTGCTGATACTGCTGCTGCGGTGCAACCGGTTGTTGCGGCTGCTGTACAGGTTCAACAATTGGCGTAAACAACGGTTCGTGTGGACCATCATCCAGCAACACTTTCATTGGCGAAAATTCAAAATCATCCAGCGAGAACGGATTCGCCCCAGCCGGTTGTTCGCCGGAATAACGTTGTTGTTGAGTTTGCGCAAACTGACGAGCCAGTTCAGCCTCTGCCGCAGCATCTGCATCTTCTGCGTTTACGGGCACATCATGTTGATACTGTTCGCCATAGCGTTGCTGCTGTGTCTGGGCGAACTGACGTGCCAGTTCATCCTGCTGCATCGCATCGATTTCATCATCGTTGTACTGATCGCCAGAATCGTACTGATTGCGCTGGGCTTCACGGGCTTTTTCTTCCGCCGCACGCTGTGAGGGCAGCTTAATACCGTAAGACGCCAATTCACGACGAGTTGGCACGCGGATACGTTTCGGTCGTGGCAACTGCGGGCCAATCCCCTCTTTGACCTGCGGACGCGGTCCACCGCTATTTGCCAGACTGAAGACTGGCGCGGCAACGGTTGCGGCAGCCCCCGTCGCCAGTGTCGCTTTTTTCACGCCAGATGCCAGCGGAGAAACAGCGGCAGCGGCTTCTACTGGAGGTACTGCTGCAACAGAAGGTGCTTTCAGCGAAGATTTGATCGGTTCTGGTTCTTTAACCGGTTCTGGAATCGGTTGATACCAGGCCGCAAGTTGTTCACGTTCACGGGCTCGCTTCTCTTCCACTTCTTCAAAGTAGTAAAGCGGCGGACGCGCGGGTTTTGTCTCTTCTACAACGGGTTCAGGCTCCACAACAGGCTGCTGTTCAACAGGTTGCGGCTGTTGGTACAACGGCTCCTGAGCGACTGGCTGCTGATAAGTTTGCTCAGTCTGGTATGTAGACTGTGGAGCAAAAGTGGATTGCTGCTCTTCGGCTTGCCAGGCGTTACCTGCCACCGATTGTTCTGGCGCAGGGGCGTAATACGGCTGTTGCGCAGACTGTTCCGGCGCAGGGGCGTAATACGACTGTTGCGCAGACTGTTCCGGCGCAGTTGCGTAATACGGTTGCTGAACAGGTTGTTCCGCCGCAGGCGCATAATACGGCTGCTGTGGCTGTACAGGTTGTTGCAGCGGCTCATTATATTGCACTGCAGGCTGCGCATATTGTGGCTGCTGTGGGTAACCTTCCGGTGCAGGAGCAATCACCGGCTCTCCCGTTTGTGGCCCCGGTACAGGCTGCCAGGCTACTGTAGGTTGTGCAGGTGCAACATCAACAGAGGCAACAGGTGGCGTCTGAGTCACAGGTTCAACCGGTGCAGCCCAGCTTTGCGTCGCCGTGGTAGCAGCAGCTGCTACAGCAACAGGTTCGGTAATTGGCGCACCGTTTAATAATGGATCGTACTCGTCATATTCTGGCTGCGTTGCACGATTGCCCGAAAAGAGGACGTCGTCAGGGTCGGCAGCCACACCGCGTGCAGTGTAGGTAATCTCTTCGTCATCATCCATCCGCTTACCGGAGAACAACGCAGCGTCTGTTTGCCGCCCCATCGGATTAATGAATTTTTCCGCCAACCGTTTACGACGCGCTAGCGCGCCGCGAAGAATACGAGCACGGCGTGATTCATGCTGTTTGCCGTGATTTTCATCTTCATACTCTTCGTCATCTTCATACTCATCTTCATCGACCCAGGTATCATCGCGACGGGTACGATTACTGGCGAAGGTGAGAATGTTTAAAATCCAGCCGCCGAGTTTTTCAGCAATGGTCACCCATGACCAACCGGTGAACAGCGTCAGACCCGCAGCCCAAACGCAGAGCAGCGCAATAGTTCCCCCGCTACTGTGTAGCAGTGGTTGTAGCGTAGTGCTTAGTAAGCTGCCAATGACGCCACCGGAGGCAAAATACCAGATATCGTCAGCGTTGATTGCCGCCAGACCACAGGAGGTAAGGATGAGCGCCAAAACGCCAATGATGCGTAGCGAAACGGCAAAATAATCAATGTATTCGTCGCTGGACTGATGACGCCAGGCAAACCAACAACCGCCGACAATAATGACGGGAATGGTGTAAGCCATCACGCCAAAAATAAAGAACAGCGTATCTGCCAGCCATGCACCGGGCATCCCACCTAAATTATGGATAGGTTCATGCCAGGCCGTTTGCGACCAGCTGGGGTCCGAAGGGTTAAAGCTTAGTAAGGCAGCCATCAACCAGACGGCAAACAGGACAATAAGGATCAGCAACGCCTCCAGAAGGCGGCGGCCGCTACTTAACTTTGTCAATGTGACTTCTTTGTCTTCAGTGTATTCCTGGCTCAAGAAAGGCTCTCCAGGTTACAGGCTTTTCCTGCCCGATGCTAAAACGGACAACAGTACCAGGTTACCCCAGTACTGTTGCTGTATGGATTAACAGGAGTGTAATCAAAATACGCCGATTTTGCACCTGTTCCGTGTTAGCGCGTCTTAATAACCAGACGATTACTCTGCTTGACTTCTTCCATAACAACGTATGTCCGTGTGTCATTGACGCCAGGCAGACGCAGCAGGGTTTCCCCCAACAACTTACGGTAAGCTGACATATCCGGCACGCGTGTTTTCAACAGGTAGTCGAAATCACCGGATACTAAATGACACTCCTGAATTTCTTCAAGTTTTTGTACAGCGGTATTGAATTGTTCAAACACATCCGGTGCGCCACGATTCAGAGTAATCTCAACGAATACCAGAAGTGATGCATCCAGATAATGAGGGTTCAGCAGCGCCGTATAGCCCTGAATAAACCCTTGTCTTTCCAGCCGACGCACACGCTCAAGGCACGGCGTTGGGGAAAGTCCCACACGTTTAGAAAGCTCGACGTTAGAAATACGCCCATCCTTTTGCAACTCATTAAGAATGTTACGATCGATACGGTCGAGATCTTTGCCAGGGCGCTTCTTGCTATCTACCATTATTATTGTCTCTCTGTATTCCTTCCCTACTCCTGTCTGACCCTGATACATCACTGTTCAGAGTCGCTACCCGTCACGATAGACCGAAATCATGAAGATTCACGGCGCGCAATGCCTGGGTCTACGGTGAGAAGACCGTTGCCTTGTGGCAGCTATCGACATCACGAATGGCGTCTGTCCACGCCATACGTAGATTTCACTAGCACGGTAAACATGGTATTTACATGCATGGTTATGCGCATATAAGAATACTGTTTTTTTTCTTCCTCGAATGTTTTCGCAAAACACCAGGGGATTGTCAAAGCAAAACATCGATTTTTAGTACAACATGCCAGATATTCATTACCAGGGGCGTTTATTCATCATTTAATCGGCTTATAAAGCGGGAAATTTAAGTAGCAGAGGTGATAATGACGGGAGAGTTTGACCGGCTTATCGATGCTGCCGATTGCACAAATTGTTAACAAAATCGTCATACTCTTTTTTTACGTCTGTAAATTCCCTACAATCCTGCCCATTGTCTGCCAACAACTATGGGGATCTCATGGGCACGACCAAACACAGTAAACTGCTTATCCTGGGTTCAGGCCCGGCGGGATACACCGCTGCTGTCTACGCGGCGCGCGCCAACCTGCAACCTGTGCTGATTACCGGCATGGAAAAAGGCGGCCAACTGACCACCACCACGGAAGTGGAAAACTGGCCTGGCGATCCAAACGATCTGACCGGTCCGTTATTAATGGAGCGCATGCACGAACATGCCACCAAATTTGAAACTGAAATCATCTTTGATCACATCAACAAAGTTGATTTGCAGAATCGTCCGTTCCGTCTGACTGGCGATAGCGGCGAATACACTTGCGACGCGCTAATTATTGCCACCGGAGCTTCTGCACGCTATCTCGGCCTTCCTTCTGAGGAAGCGTTTAAAGGCCGTGGGGTTTCTGCTTGTGCAACCTGCGACGGTTTCTTCTATCGCAACCAGAAAGTTGCGGTCATCGGCGGCGGCAATACCGCGGTTGAAGAGGCGCTGTATCTGTCTAACATCGCTTCGGAAGTGCATCTGATTCACCGCCGTGACGGTTTCCGCGCGGAAAAAATCCTTATTAAGCGTCTGATGGATAAAGTGGAGAACGGCAACATCATTCTACACACCAACCGTACGCTGGAAGAGGTGACCGGCGATCAGATGGGCGTCACTGGCGTTCGTCTGCGCGATACGCAAAACAGCGATAATATCGAGTCACTCGACGTTGCCGGTCTGTTTGTTGCTATCGGTCACAGCCCGAATACGGCTATTTTCGAAGGGCAGCTGGAACTGGAAAACGGCTACATCAAAGTACAGTCGGGTATTCATGGTAATGCCACCCAGACCAGCATCCCTGGCGTCTTTGCCGCAGGCGACGTGATGGATCACATTTATCGCCAGGCTATTACATCTGCTGGTACAGGCTGCATGGCAGCACTTGATGCGGAACGCTACCTCGATGGTTTAGCTGACGCAAAATAATTTTACAAATCAGTAACAAAAGTAAAGAAGGCGACACCATGCGACTATGGGTCGCCTTTATTTTTTCCTCGTTGTAACATTGCTCTGCAAATAATTCTGATAACTCACCTGCTAAGCGTGCAATGAATAAATCCCGTCAAAAAGAGTTAACCCGCTGGTTAAAACAGCAAAGCGTCATCTCCCAACGTTGGCTGAATATTTCTCGTCTGCTGGGCTTTGTAAGCGGCATATTGATCATTGCCCAGGCCTGGTTCATGGCGCGAATTCTGCAACATATGATTATGGAGAATATTCCCCGTGAAGCCCTGCTGCTTCCCTTTACGTTACTGGTTCTGACCTTTGTACTGCGCGCATGGGTGGTCTGGTTACGCGAACGGGTGGGTTATCACGCCGGGCAGCATATCCGCTTTGCCATCCGCCGTCAGGTTCTCGACCGTCTGCAACAAGCAGGGCCAGCGTGGATTCAGGGTAAACCGGCGGGGAGCTGGGCGACGCTGGTACTCGAGCAAATTGACGATATGCATGATTACTATGCACGCTACCTGCCGCAAATGGCGCTGGCAGTGTCGGTGCCGTTGCTGATTGTGGTGGCTATCTTCCCCTCTAACTGGGCTGCGGCGCTCATTCTGCTGGGCACTGCTCCGTTAATTCCGTTATTTATGGCGCTGGTTGGAATGGGGGCTGCCGATGCTAACCGACGCAACTTTCTCGCTCTTGCTCGCTTAAGTGGGCATTTTCTCGATCGCCTGCGCGGCATGGAAACATTGCGTATTTTTGGTCGTGGTGAAGCTGAAATTGAAAGTATTCGTTCTGCTTCGGAAGATTTCCGCCAACGGACAATGGAAGTGCTACGGCTGGCGTTTTTATCCTCCGGCATTCTCGAATTTTTTACCTCGCTGTCAATTGCTCTGGTGGCGGTCTACTTTGGTTTTTCCTATCTCGGCGAGCTGGATTTTGGTCACTACGATACTGGCGTGACGCTGGCTGCGGGTTTTCTGGCCCTGATCCTTGCGCCGGAGTTTTTCCAGCCATTACGCGATCTCGGTACGTTTTATCATGCTAAAGCCCAGGCTGTTGGCGCAGCTGACAGTCTGAAAACGTTTATGGAAACCCCGCTCGCCCATCCGCAACGTGGTGATGCGGAATTAGCATCGACCGATCCGGTGACCATTGAGGCCGAGGAGCTGTTTATCACGTCGCCGGAAGGTAAAACGCTGGCCGGACCGCTGAACTTTACTTTGCCAGCAGGCCAATGTGCGGTGTTGGTTGGTCGCAGCGGTTCAGGTAAAAGCTCACTGCTGAACGCGCTTTCTGGTTTTCTCTCATATCAGGGATCGCTACGAATCAACGGGATAGAATTACGCGATTTATCACCAGAATCATGGCGTAAACATCTCTCCTGGGTTGGGCAAAACCCACAATTACCGGCAGCAACACTACGGGATAACGTACTACTGGCACGACCTGATGCCAGCGAACACGAGTTACAAACAGCGCTGAATAACGCCTGGGTCAGTGAGTTTCTACCGCTCCTGCCACAAGGCGTTGATACGCCTGTTGGCGACCAGGCTGCCCGCCTTTCCGTGGGGCAGGCACAGCGCGTGGCGGTGGCCCGAGCATTACTAAATCCCTGTTCGCTATTACTGTTGGATGAACCCGCTGCCAGCCTTGATGCTCACAGTGAACAGCGCGTAATGGAGGCGCTTAATGCCGCCTCTCTGCGCCAGACAACGTTAATGGTCACCCACCAGTTAGAAGATCTTGCTGACTGGGATGTCATTTGGGTAATGCAGGATGGTCAGATTATTGAGCAAGGACGTTACGCGGAATTAAGCGTGGCTGGTGGTCCTTTCTCCACATTGCTGGCCCATCGTCAGGAGGAGATTTAAATGCGCGCTTTGCTACCCTATCTGGCACTGTATAAACGTCATAAATGGATGTTAAGTCTTGGTATTGCGCTGGCAATTGTCACACTGCTCGCCAGTATCGGTCTGTTGACACTTTCCGGCTGGTTCCTCTCCGCCTCAGCGGTAGCGGGGGTTGCCGGACTGTACAGCTTCAACTATATGCTACCCGCTGCGGGCGTGCGTGGCGCAGCAATCACCCGTACTGCCGGGCGCTATTTTGAACGTCTGGTAAGTCACGACGCGACTTTCCGCGTGTTGCAGCATCTGCGCATTTACACCTTCAGCAAATTGCTGCCCCTATCCCCTGCCGGACTGGCGCGCTATCGTCAGGGCGAATTGCTCAACCGCGTGGTGGCGGATGTTGATACGCTCGATCATCTTTACCTGCGCGTTATCTCGCCGCTGGTGGGCGCTTTTGTGGTGATTATGGTGGTGACAATCGGGTTAAGTTTCCTTGATTTCACCCTCGCCTTTACGCTGGGCGGCATTATGTTACTGACGCTTTTCCTGATGCCACCACTGTTTTATCGTGCGGGAAAAAGCACCGGGCAAAATCTGACTCATCTTCGCGGGCAGTATCGCCAACAACTGACGGCCTGGCTGCAAGGGCAAGCTGAGCTGACCATTTTTGGTGCCAGCGATCGTTATCGCACGCAGTTAGAGAATACCGAAATTCAGTGGCTGGAAGCGCAACGTCGTCAATCTGAACTCACCGCATTATCGCAAGCGATAATGCTGCTCATTGGCGCGTTAGCGGTGATCCTGATGCTGTGGATGGCGTCTGGCGGCGTTGGCGGCAATGCTGAACCCGGCGCGTTAATTGCCCTGTTTGTCTTCTGCGCGTTAGCCGCGTTTGAAGCACTGGCACCAGTAACAGGTGCATTTCAGCATCTGGGGCAAGTCATTGCCTCTGCCGTTCGGATCACTGACTTAACGGATCAAAAACCGGAAGTCACCTTCCCTGATACCCAAACTCGTGTTGCCGATCGCGTTTCGCTGACGTTACGGGATGTTCAATTCACTTATCCGGAGCAATCCCAACAGGCACTTAAAGGGATTTCTCTTCAGGTAAACGCCGGGGAACATATAGCGATTCTCGGGCGAACCGGATGCGGCAAATCAACACTGTTACAACTGCTGACCCGCGCATGGGACCCGCAACAAGGCAAGATTTTGCTTAACGATAGCCCCATAGCCAGCCTGAATGAAGCGACTCTACGACAGACCATCAGCGTTGTTCCTCAGCGAGTGCATCTGTTTAGCGCCACGCTGCGTGATAATCTGTTACTCGCCTCACCTGGCAGTAGTGATGAGGCTCTGGCGGAGATCTTACGTCGCGTTGGTCTGGAGAAGCTGCTCGAGGATGCAGGTCTCAACAGTTGGTTAGGTGAAGGCGGACGCCAGCTCTCCGGTGGTGAACTGCGCCGTCTGGCTATCGCCCGTGCGCTGTTACATGATGCGCCTCTGGTATTGCTGGATGAACCTACAGAAGGCTTAGATGCCACAACCGAAAGTCAGATCCTTGAATTGCTTGCAGAAATGATGCATGAGAAAACGGTGTTAATGGTCACCCATCGACTTCGCGGACTCTCTCGTTTCCAACAATTAATAGTGATGGACAACGGGCAAATTATTGAGCAAGGTACTCACGCAGAACTGCTTGCCAGACAGGGGCGTTATTACCAGTTTAAGCAGGGTTTGTA
>ENA-OXVH01000277-OXVH01000277.1-human-gut-metagenome-genome-assembly--contig:-NODE-277-length-17855-cov-10.8662_pt1 | contig 17855 bp, 10 predicted proteins | sample MGYA00249247_ERZ652690 | MGnify/ENA primary metagenome ERZ652690 (study PRJEB26925, sample SAMN05826950) | human gut metagenome | biome: ENVO:2100002; feature: ENVO:00000062; material: ENVO:00002003... | reverse complement strand
CTACACCCTAGAGTTCGTCGGCAGCGTCAGATGTGTATAAGAGACAGATATATATACCGTCATTGAATAGTGAAAGTATTCCGAATGAAATTACTAATATCCATTTCGATTGTGATTTATCACAAATTGATGTTCCGGATAATATTGCTGCAATATACCCACATAGTAAACTATTTTCAAGTTTATAGCGTATGATGAATGAGAAAGTTCTACCAGAAACATTGCTTCAGCTAATGTTGAATGTACTTGCAAAAGCAGACAGTTTTCAATATATAAGCGGAATACAACCCTTTTTAATGTCGTTAAAAGGGAGGAAATATTATGTGTATGTAAAAAATCTTTCTTCTGCATATTTTAAAGATAGACCTGATACGACACGAGCTCAACTACCAATAAAAGATGAATTCTCAGAAATAAAGGAATCTGCCTATCCTTTCATTTTCTTGGGCTATGATAGAATAAATGACGTTTTAGTATGTTGGAATTTTCATATTGCTAAAAAACGATTAAATGAAAGAAAGAGCGTGTCGTTTTATTCACGAACATTTTTTCAAGAAGAAGTTTCTCCAGGCGAATTATTGCGTAAGCGATTGAAAAATGATGATGAACCAGTCTTTTTTAAGCGTAAGGACTTATTGATGTTTTTTGAGAATATAGATTCATTTTTCGAAAATTCATCTCCTAAGGCACAAGTGATAACTCATACTCCATCTATCGAGAATGGTAAGATTACAACTATTTCAGATGTCAAGTTACTAGAGAAGCTAAGACCCCTTTTAGCTATAGATACACCCCATACCTTGGAAGCAATAAAAGTTGTGCAAGCGCATTATGGAGATAGTCCTGAAATGAAGTTTCGAGACTGGGCTAATTTGGTTAAAGCAGTAAAATTTGACCAAGAAAAAACAATAGATACGGTTAATTGCGAATTAATTAGATTACCTTCCACAAAGCAGTAGAAGTAACTTTATAAGGAATAAAATGGGGCAAACAAACCTGTATTCATTTCTATCCGATAAATTATGATATTATTGCATCGAAAAGAGAAAAACACATGGTGAAAATTTCTTCTCTTTTGGCTGTGCATATGTGTAGGATAGAATGTGGAAATCCATTGAAAATTCAGTTTAGTTTAGTCTATTAGCCTATATATATGCTAAATCAAAGTAAACTAAATATAGGTAGGCATATTTGCCTTTTCATATATGCCTATGATTTGATAGAAGTACTTACTTTTGCGTGGTGCAAAAAACAATGAGCGTATACCCTTAAGATGTACATTTGCCTATTTTCTCTTTTGGCTGCAAAATTCTCTATAGCTAGCCAAACGATATTCTTGAGGAAGGGGTAAGTCGTGGGGAGAGTAACTTTGAGAAACACTTTGTGTGCAACCAAATGCAAGGAATAAAATCAAGTGAAAAGTAAAAACCGAAGAATATCCTAAAATACCGATTTTGTTTCTATTCTGTTTCTTTTGCAAGGTGCTATGACTGCTATTTTATTGGTGTACAACAAAATAAATACAAGTAAAATAACATTTACCAGATTTCCGTCTTGAGACATTCTGCGAATGTTATGTCTATATCTAATTGGAAGGCTATTGCCTGCCATTTAAATCTATATTTCGTTCCAAAGATACTCATATTTCTGATTTCTCCGAAGAAATCCATATCATAAAGAAATGTGGCAGGGCAAAAAAGGAAAAAAGATGAAAGAGTTACCATTTGTATAAGGGATGTCGGATTTCACGACTCCCCCGTTAAATAAAAAGTATAAGAAAAGCTACGCTGACAAAAAATGACTATTAATGACTATTAATGACTATTAACGACACTGGAAACTAAACGATTGATTTATAGTAATATTCCCTTTATCTTGCACCCAATTTCATTATTCACAATTTAATTTATAAATCATGGAACTGACAATTATCGAAACAAGTGCTTATCAGGACTTGAAGAAACAACTAAGTATGCTGTCCGTGCAAATGATGGACTTTCAAAAGAAAATAGCCCCCGTAACACCGGACAAGTGACTGGATGCGCAGGATGTGTGCCTGGCTCTCAATATTTCCAAAAGGGCACTGCAGACTTACCGGGATAACGGGCTGATTCCTTATTCTAATATCGGTGGAAAATTCTTTTATAAAGAAGTGGACATCCAGCAAATTCTGGAGGAAGGACTAATCAAAAAAAGAAAATAAAGAGTATGGCAGACATTATCACTAAAGATTCGGAAGAGTTCAAGGAACTTACCGGATGGATCAAACGGACAGGAAAAAATCTGGAGGCTGCTGCGGCACGGATACGTCCGACGATTGCAGACGAACATTATCTGAGTGGAGATGAGGTATGCCGGATGCTTCATGTTTCCAAGCGTACATTACAAACACTACGGGATGAAAAGGCAATACCTTATACCTCAATTACCTCTGTCGGGGGTAAACTGCTCTATCCGGAAAGCGGGCTATACGAGGTACTAAAAAAGAACTATAAAGATTTCAGGCGTTACTTGAAATAAGCAACCTGCCTGAATACGAAAAACACCCTTCAACATTTGCTGAAGGGTGTTTTTTCATACTTATTCTAATTGGCCAAGCGATACACGGAACCAATCTTGTCGCACATCCTATCCGTATCTTCCCCAACCTTCGGATTGATCAGTTCAGCATAGACTTGTGTGGAAAGAATCGATTTGTGTCCTAATACTTTTTGCAAAGTTTCTAACGGCATGCCTTTCAATATAGCCAAAACTGCAAAGGTATGTCTCCCGATATGAGGGGTGATATTTACATTACAATCACACTTTTTCCCTAAAACCTTAAAACTACTTTTCATGGTTTCATAATCACCGACGGGGAAAACGCAATCAGGAGAATCTTTCTTTTTGTTATCACCCTTATACTTTTCTACAAGTTCAATTGCTATAGGTAATAATTTCACGACGTATGCTACGCCTGTTTTTATACGGTTTCCCATGAGCCATGTGCCACCATCAGAATCTGTATGGATATTCTTATAAGTAATTGCTTTCAGATCTGCGAAGGCGAGGCCTGTGAAGCACATGAAAAGTAGCATGTCACGCATAGCCTGCTGACGTTTATACCTCAATTCTACATGTATAAGCCTCTGCAGTTCTTCTTCAGAGAGAAATGAACGTCTTTTATATCCCGGCTTACATCCAAAACCCGTGAAGGGATGAACTTTTATTAAACCTTTCTCTTGAGCGATATGCATTAGCCATTTCATGGTATTAACACGTCCGAATGCTGTAGAACTGGCCGAGCCGCATGTGCCCAACATCCAATTATAATAGTCTTCAATAAAATCTTTGTCAAGTTCATCAAGTGCAATGTCCTCAACATTCTTTTTGTCTTTCAAAAAAAGCAATGCGCTCTTATAATCGGCTACTAAACCAAGATAGGTGCTTTTTGCCTTTTCCTTGCCTACTTTCTCCTTGTATGACTCAAGCTGTTCCCTGAAAAGCTCCATAAGGGTGTGGGAATCTTCTTTAAAACCGACATAGCGGCTATAGACTTTCTTGGCTGTGACAAAACTGTCATGATCGCATATGTATTGGTAATGCTTGGCAATTTGGGCTTTGGCATTATCAAGTTCCTGGTTTAACATTCTAGCTTCTTCGGATTTCCCTTTAGCCCTATTAGCTTTGGCGTCCCATAAAGAAATAGACACCTCCTTCTTACAGCTAAAGCAAGCTGTGGTCTTGTTGATGGTAATACGTCCCATTACAGGTACTTTACCATTCTTAATCGATTGATTTTTAGTGTAAAACAACACTCTGAATGTACTTCTCATAACTCAACTTTTTTAGTTACAAATTTAATTACTGTTGAGGTATTTGAAGTTATGAAGAATAATGCAATATATTGAAAACTAATGCCTTATATCCGATTAGTAGGCAAATTGGAAGAGGTAACAGATAAGTAACATAACTCACTCCCAAATATGCTCTATTTAGCTTTATTCACCACATCCGATTAAAACATTAGTTTTATAACTATTTGAATTTTAATAGGTTTGCACTATATTTGCGCATCTTGAAAAAACAGTTTGTTTCATACGGCGAAACAAAGTGTTTCCCTTAGTGAAACGATTGGTTTCAAGACTCTGAAACTCTAGTTTCGAGCCTTGGAAACTAGAGTTTCCCATAAGGAAACTGACTTTACCTGATCCTGATTTATCATTTTCTAATGAAACTTGATAATGGGATTAGGGTGTGGGAATTACTTGCTTGATTGTCCCGTCTTTATTAAATTCCAACCGGTCTATACAGACTTCACGGTGCCAACCCGGTCCATGTTTCAGATATTCCTTATTAATACGATGATATACGATAAACCAACTGTCCTTTTTGTCAGGAACTTGAAGAACCGAACAATGTGCCGGACCGTAAATTTCATCTTTAGGAGATTGTATGAGAATAATCGGCTCTTTGGCAACCTGAATGGGGCCTAATGGAGAATTGCCGGTCCCATAAGCTACATGATAATTGGGTGATCCCGTGTCATCAACGGACCATAGGAAATAATAAACTCCTTTTCTGAAGAATACATAGGGAGCTTCTCGGAAAGCATATGTTTGCAGAGTTCCGCCTTTGGGAGTCATCACCGTGATTGTTTCTTCTTTGACAGACAGCATATCATTATTGAGTTCGGCCCCTGCCATATAGCCGTTCCCCCAGTAGAGATAACTTTTGCCTGATGTGGGATCAGTAAATACATCCACATCAATTTGTTGCCCTTGTCCGACAGGTGAGGAAGTGATAATCGGTTTTCCGGAATCGGTGAACGGACCGGTCGGTGAGTTTGCCGTGGCTACTCCTATTTGCTTGCCTTTATTAGTGACAGAATTTGCACTGTAATAAAAAAAGTATTTATATTTCCCGTCTATTTCCTTTTCTTCAATACAGGGGGCCCAAGCATTTCCGTTTGCCCAAGAGACATCTTTTTTCATATCTAAAATGACTCTTTCTTCTTTCCATTCCTTCAAATTCCTTGAAGAGAAGACCTTAAAATAACTTCCACCCCAACCGGGGAAACCGTCACTGGTAGGATAGATATAATAACATTTGGTCTGCCGGGAGTATAAGATCTCCGGATCGGCATGAAAGCCGGATAAAATAGGATTAGCAGACTTTCTGTGTTGTGCGTTTATTGGGCTTATTCCAATAAAAAACAGGTAAAATAAAAGAAACCTGATAAATAAATGTTTCATGACTTGAGGTATTTGTTTCAGGGTTCAAAGATAATTCTTTTAATCAAATCTTTGGAGCAAATATGTTTCGATAACGGTTATATATCATTCAATTACAGAAAAGGGCGTTTTTGCGTGTAAAATCGATTAAAAAGAATGATAATTCTCCTTATATATACATAAAACTTTTTTATCTTTGCAAATATTACAATTATTGTATTATGGAAAACAATCAATATTCTTGTATCAATAGAAGGTTTTATGCCTCTATTTTTTGTGCCTTATTTTCAACTTTACTTTTCGCATTCGAAGGTGATATTGTTTCACATTTGAATTTTAAGAAACTGCCTGCTCTTAATAATTTGCCTACAGATGAAATCCAGAAAGTTTATCAGGATAAAGATGGCTTTATCTGGTTGGCTAGCCGTTACGGGTTTTATCAATATGATGGCTATGAGGCAACGTTATATAAATCAAATCTTTACGCCCCCGGTTTATTGACTAATAACAACATACTTTGTTTGGTGGATGATTATAAACACAACTTGTGGATTGGCACTCAGGAAGGCTTGAATATTCTTAATAAAAAAACAGGGGAGATCAGAAAAATTCTGGCTCCTGAGATTCCTAATAATGTCGTATCTTGTTTGCTGGTTACTCGGGATCATTCTGTATGGCTGGGAACGGATTCCGGGCTGTGCAAATATATTGCCGAAAAAGATTCATTTGTAGTTTATCATCGGGAACAGACTGATGGAGTCCTGGATTATACTGCTATCAAATCTTTATTCGAAGACTCGGAAGGTGATTTATGGATTGGTACATGGTCGTCGGGATTATATAGGTATGTCCCTTCTACCGGCAAGTTTTATGCCTATCCTCAATTGAATGAACGTAATTCTGCTCATGTTATTTATGAAGATACCAATAAAAATATATGGGTAGGTAGTTGGAATTGCGGACTTTTTAAACTCAATAATCCGAAAGACCTGCAGCGGGTATCTTACGTGAACTATCGGCATAAATTAGGTGACAATATTAGTTTATCCGATGATATTGTATATGATATATCTGAAGACTTGAATACCAATACTTTGTGGGTAGGAACACGTAGCGGGTTGAGTATTATGAGCAATGATATTCCCGGACACTTTATTAATTATAAATCCCGCGGCTCTTCTCATTATATTTCTTGTGATGAAATAAATTCCATTATACGTGATAACTCCGGTATGATGTGGCTTGGTTCTATTGGAGGAGGAGTCCTGAATGCAGATACACATCAGTCTATGTTTACCTTTCATAGTTTGAATTTTGCCGATGATGATATTCCGACCACTTCCGTACGGTCTTTGTTTACAGATTCTGACAATAATATTTGGATGGGGATCGGTACCTATGGATTAGCTTGTCTGGAATACGCAACAGGAAAATTGAAGTCGCATTCACAAATGCCGGAATTTACCGGAATGACTATTCCCACAGTTTTTTCTGTCGTCCAGAGAAAGGGTAGTGGAGAAATTTGGTTTGGAACGTATGATGGTGGAATATTTGCTTACCACAAAGGACAAAGGGTAAGAAACCTGACTCCGGAAAATTGTAAATTCTTAGGTTCTTCTTGTGTTTCTGCACTTTATGAAGACAAATATGCTAATTGTTGGGTAGGTACACGTGGAAGTTTAGGTGTACAGTTGGCGGATGGAAATAGCTTTTTATTCGAAAATATGAGTTTTGTAGATGGTGCTCAATTGAATTGGTTTTATGTAAGGGATATAATTGCCGATAGTGATAATAGTATGTGGATAGCCACTTCGAATTATGGTCTGATTCATATTGAAGGTGACATCCGAAATCCGTCTACCTTGAAATATTATAATTATAGTTTTTATAATAAAAGAATGCTGACCAATAATGTTTTGTGTTTGCACATAGATAAATCGGGACGTTTATGGGTTGGCACCGAAGGGGGAGGAATTTATCTGTATAATAGACAGAATGACCGGTTTGAAGAGAAAAATCAGGAATATAATATTCCCGGAGATATGGTCGGAAGTATCGAAGAAGATAAAAATGGAAATTTGTGGTTGGGGACGAATGTCGGCTTGGTAAAACTGGGTGCTCAAATGAAAAGTAACGAACCGGTTGTTCGTGTGTACACAGAAGCTGATGGGCTACAAGGAAATTTCTTTATCGCTCAATCTGCTTGCAGTCGGGAGGGAGAATTGTTTTTTGGTGGTTATAAAGGCTATAATAGCTTTATTCCTGAGGATATGGAAGATATTCAAGGAGATGTTCAGTTTGCAATTACGGATATAAAGATATTCAATCGTTCCATAAGTACATTACCTTTGGATGTGCAACGGGAAATATCTTCATTAACTCCTGCTTTTACTCAGAAAATAGAGTTACCTTATAAATATAATAACTTCAATATAGAGTTTGCGGCACTGACATATAAGAATCCCGAACTTAACCGATACGCTTATCAGTTAGAGGGATTTGATAAGGATTGGATTTATACAAGCGCCGAGCGTCGTTTTGCTTACTATAATAATTTGAAAAGCGGGACGTATAAATTTAAATTGAAAGTGACAAATGAGAATGGTATTTGGAATGGATATATTCGGGAAATGACGGTTGTTGTGCTTCCTCCATTTTGGGCAACCTGGTGGGCATATATTTTATATTTATTGATTGTCATTGGAACTGTCATTGGACTATACAGAATAACGAAAAATCGTATTTTACTACGGAATGAACTCCGTTTGCGTGAATTGGAGAAGGCGAAAGCGGAGGAGTTGAACCATGCCAAGTTGCAGTTCTTCACAAATATTACCCATGAATTGCTGACTCCGTTGACAATTATTTCAGCTACCGTAGATGAGCTTAAAATACAAGCTCCAAAGCATACAGACTTGTATGTGGTGATGAATAGTAATATTCGTCGGTTGATACGTTTATTACAACAAATCCTTGAATTTCGAAAAGCGGAAACCGGCAATCTGAGGCTTCGTGTATCTCCGGGAGATATCGCTTCCTTTGTGAAAAATGGGGCGGAAAGTTTTCAGCCTTTGATTAAGAAACAAAAGATACATTTCTCTGTGTTGTGTGATCCGGAATCAATCATTGGTTATTTTGATACGGATAAATTGGATAAGATTCTTTATAATCTGCTGTCTAACGCTGCAAAATATACAAAAGAAGATGGTTTTATTCAGGTAACTTTATCCTATGCGGAAAATAAAGATTGGGTGCTTTTACGTGTAAAGGACAATGGGAAAGGGATATCGAAAGAGAAACAAAAGACACTTTTCCGTCGTTTCTACGAGGGTGATTACCGGAAATTTAATACCATTGGTACAGGAATCGGGCTTTCATTAACTAAAGATTTGGTAGAGTTGCATGAAGGAACTATTACTGTGGAAAGTGAAGAAGGACAGGGAACAGAGTTTATTATCCGCCTTCCTATTGACCGTTCTTATTTCAGGGAAGAACAAATTGATGATGAAGTAATCTTACCGGTTCAGAAATTAGTAGCTTATGAAGAAGAAATGGATGAGAAACAGTCTGATGAAATATTAGTTACGGCCGAAAAGGCAAATTCTATATTAGTAATAGAAGATAATGAGGAACTATTGCATTTAATGACGAAACTCTTGAGGCATGAATACAATGTTTTTACTGCTGAAAATGGAAAAGAAGGCATTGCAGTGTTGGAGAATGAAGACATTGATTTGATTGTGTCTGATGTGATGATGCCGGAGATGGACGGAATGGAGTTTTGTAAATATGTGAAGGGGAAACTGGAAATCAGTCATATTCCTGTGATTCTATTGACTGCTAAAAATAAGGAAGAGGACAGGGCGGAAGCGTATGAGGTAGGGGCGGATGCTTTTATAAGCAAACCTTTCAATTTGGCTGTATTGCATGCACGTATTCGTAATTTGCTGAAATATAAGGAGCGTATGGCGCACGAATTTAAGAAACAGCTGGTTTTTGAATTAAAAGATTTGAATTATACCAGTCTGGATGAGGATTTTATGCAACGAGCCATTGACTGTGTGAATAATCATTTGGAAGATTGTGAATTTGACCAACCCCAGTTTGCGGATGAAATGAAAACTAGTAAATCTACTTTATATAAGAAGTTAAAGTCTTTGACTGGGCTGAACACCTCTGCCTTTATTCGGAACGTCCGTTTGAAATCGGCTTGCCGGATTATGGAGGAAAAAGGAAATAGTATACGTATCTCCGAATTGGCTTATGCGGTCGGATTTAATGATCCAAAATATTTCAGTGCTTGCTTCAAGAAAGAGTTTGGAGTTTTACCTTCTGAATACCTCGACCAATTTGTAGTTGAAAAAGAGCACGAGTAGAAATCTGTTCTGGTTTACCTTTCTATTTTATATTATCTTGTTCTGCTTAATCCTTGTACTTTGTATAGGGAAGGTTTTCTATGCTCTTTTTTATGTCGAATTATCATTCAAAAAAGGCGAATGTCTAAAATTCTACCTCTAAAAAGCATCTTTGGAGGTTGGTAGGAGGGGAGGTTTCTATCTTTGCGTTGTGATTCCTAAGGATCATGAGATTTGTTTATTTAATGTTTAATCTTAATTTTATACTGAATGGAAAAGCGAAAGACCTTCCATGGAAGACAAGTCGGGAAAAAACGGTTACTCCCAATCGTATTCCCTTTGTTTTTATTTCTTTTGATTCCTCTGAACGGCTATGGTGACGATACTCCCATGCCGGAGGTAGTACAACAGAATTCTACAAGAATCACAGGTGTAGTGAAGGATGCCTATGGTGAACCGGTGATTGGGGCCAATGTAAAGGTTGTAGGAACGACACAAGGAACCATTACCGATTTTGAGGGTAAGTTTTCAATCAATGTATCCGGTGCAAGTGCGAAAATCAAAATTAGTTTTATTGGTTACAAGGATAAAGAGGTAACCGCAAAGAAAGGTGTTAGTCTAAATATAGTATTAGAAGAAGACGCACAGACACTGGGTGAAGTGCAAGTAGTAGCTTATGGTGTACAGAAAAAAGTATCTATCACAGGAGCTATTTCATCTATGAAGGGGGATGATCTGTTGAAGACTCCGGCAGGATCTTTATCTAATGTATTATCCGGGCAAATCACCGGTATTTCTTCTGTACAATATTCCGGTGAGCCGGGAGCGGATGCGGCAGATATTTATGTGCGTGGTGTCGCTACATGGAACAATGCGAAACCGCTGATTCAGGTTGATGGTGTAGAACGTGACTTTTCTCAGATTGATCCGAATGAAATTGAGAGCGTGACTGTGTTGAAAGACGCTTCAGCTACGGCTGTATTTGGTGTACGTGGTGCCAATGGTGTTATCTTGATTACAACCAAACGTGGTGCAGAAGGTAAGGCTAAGGTTTCTTTCTCTACATCGGCTGGTGTCAATGTGCGAACGAAGGATCTGGAGTTCGCTAATTCTTACCAGTATGCTTCCTATTATAATATGATGAAAGTAAATGATGGTGGGGTGGCTACTTTTAGCGATGAACAGTTGGAAACATTCCGCAATCATTCTAATCCGTTGATGTATCCGGATATTAATTGGATTGATTATTGTATGAATAAGGCTGCTTTTCAGTCTCAGCATAATGTGAATATATCTGGTGGAACTAGTAATATGAAATATTTTGTTTCTGCCGGTTTGTTCACGCAAGGCGGTATGTTCAAGCAGTTTAATGCGACAGATGATTTTAACTTTGATTACAAACGATACAATTATCGTGCTAATTTGGATTTTGATGTAACGAAAACAACCTTACTGTCAGTCAATATTGGCGGTCGTATAGAGACAAAGCGTACTCCGGAATCAGGTGAAGATCAGAATCAATTGTTCCGCAAACTTTATTGGGCGGTTCCTTTTGCGGGTGCAGGTATTGTAAACGGTGAACGTGTTGTATCTAATTCTGAAGTTCTTCCTTTTACGGGAGTGGATGGATTGAGCTCTTATTATGGAAAAGGCTTTCAGACAAAGACAACAAATGTGTTGAATGTAGACCTTGCATTGAATCAAAAGTTGGATTTTATCACAAAAGGATTGTCCGTAAAACTGAAAGGTGCTTATAATTCAGAATATGCTAATACTAAGAAAGCGAGTTCATCCAAGGCTTATTATACACCTGTTGCAAATGCTGATGGATCTATTTCTCTTCGTAAATATGGGACTGACTCTCAATTAAGTTATGGGGAACCTGATAACGGTTTTTCTAAGGCGCGCAACTGGTATATGGAACTGGCATTGAATTATGCCCGTAAGTTTGGGGATCATAATGTGACAGCATTGTTACTCTATAATCAATCAAAGAAATACTATCCGTCAGAGTACTCTGACATTCCTACCGGATATGTAGGTTTGGTAGGACGTGTGACTTATGATTGGAAAACCCGTTATATGGCAGAGTTTAATGCGGGTTATAATGGTTCGGAAAACTTTCGTCCAGGAAATCGGTATGGTTTCTTCCCGGCAGGTTCATTGGGCTGGGTTGTAAGTGAGGAATCTTTCTTCCAACCGATTAAAAGTGTAGTGAATTATTTAAAACTACGTGCTTCTGTAGGAATGGTGGGTAATGATGTATCACAACGATTCTTATATTTGCCTGATTCTTATCAATATGGTGATGGAGGATATTATTTCGGGCAGAATGTTGGAAATAAAATGCCCGGTGCCAGTGAAGTCAGCCGTTCTAATCCGGATGCCAAGTGGGAAACTGCAGTAAAGCAGAATTATGGAGTGGATGCCACCTTCCTGGCAGAGCGTTTGACGGTTTCTTTAGATTACTTTAGGGAAGATCGTAGTGATATTTTATCTAAACCCGATTATTTGCCGGCAATTCTAGGTATGTCACTTCCTTCTGTTAACGTTGGGGAGACATTGAATAGAGGATTTGAAGTACAGTTGAAATGGAACGAAACTCTGAAAAATGATTTCAGATATTGGGCAAACTTTAATATTTCTTTCTCAAGGAATAAAATTGTCTATAAGAATGAGGTAGATCAAAATGAGCCTTGGATGTATGAGACTGGACGTAGAATAGGTTCCCGTTCGATGTATAAGTTTTGGGGGTTCTATGATGAAACGGCAGATATGCGTTATCAAGAGGAGTTTGGACGTCCGATAGCTAATCATGGTATTACATTGGTGCCGGGTGATTGCGTTTATGTGGACTTGAATGCCGATGGTGAAATAAATTCCAATGATGCTACGCGCGATATAGGGTATACCGATATGCCGGAATACACTGCCGGATTGAATACCGGATTCAGTTGGAAGAATTTTGATTTTTCCATGCAATGGACAGGAGCTTGGAATGTGGATCGGATGTTAGACGAATTCAGACGTCCGTTGGGTGATACAAATGAAAAGGGATTGTTGCTTTATCAGTATGATACAACGTGGCGTTCATCGGCTGATACATTCACTGCTAAATTCCCGCGTACTTCTAGTTTGCATGCTTCCAATAATTATGCAGGGTCTGACTTGTATTTGATTAATGCCAGCTATTTGCGTCTGAAAAGTGTGGAAATAGGTTATAATTTCAATTTCCCTTTCATGAAGAAACTGAAGATGGATAATTGCCGGTTGTATGTAAATGGATATAATTTGATTACTATTACCGGATTCAAATGGGGAGACCCGGAATCTCGTCAGAGCTCCCGCCCTAATTATCCTTTGACACGTGTATTTAATATTGGATTGAAACTTGGATTCTAATACTTTATGAATAATATGATGAAACATTTAAGTAAATGGTTTATAGCGACATTGGCAGGAGTAGCTTTGTTTTCCTCTTCTTGTGTCGATCAAGTGAAATTTGGAGATAGCTTTTTAGAAAAGGCTCCGGGGGTAGCGGTAACGCAAGATACAATCTTCGGAAAAGCTACGTACGCTCGTGCTTTCCTGTGGAATACTTATAGTAAACTTTATTACGCGCTCCCTGTATATTGGAATACGGTGGAGGGGAAAATGAACACAGGAATCTTTGAAATGATGTCCGATTGCTGGCATAGCCACACGGATTGGAATGGAATTAACCGGAAATACTATTCAGGCTCTTATAAGGCAGGTGATGAGGATAGTAGCGATGATACGCGCTTTGGTTATACTAAAGAGAATTGTTGGGAGGCGATTCGTGCTGCATTACTTTTTGTGGAGAATGTAGAGCGGGTTCCGGATATGGAAGATGCGGAGAAAAAACGTTTGGCGGCAGAAGCTAAAGTGATTGTAGCATCTCGTTATTTTGATTTGTTTCGCCACTTTGGAGGGCTTCCGTTAATAAAGGAAACCTATGACGTGCAGCCTTCTTATGAATTGCCTCGCGCTACGGTGGAAGAAACGGTGAATTACATGATTAATCTTTTAGATGAGGCTGCTGCTACTCCTCAACTTCCGTGGGACTTAGGTACGGATGACACGAATTGGCAAGGACGCTTTACCAAAGCAGCTGCTATGGGGCTCAAGTGTAAGATTCTTTTGTTTGCAGCCAGCCCATTGTTTAATGACAATGTCCCCTATTGTACGGAGCCGCCGCAAGATGCTGTGACTAATCATCAGGTGTGGTATGGTGCTTACAAACCGGAGTTATGGGACCAGTGTTTACAGGCTTGTGTTGATTTTTTTACAGAACTTCAATCAAGAGGGTATTATGAACTGACACAGGCAACGGAAGCTACGGCAAAAGGTTACAGAGATGCGTATAATAAGGCCTATTTTACCCGTGAGAATAATAAAGAACTGTTGATTTCTACGCATATTTCCCGTTTCGGTAAATTTAATTCATGGGATGAATGGCAGTATATTTTTGTCAATAGCGGAAATGGTACAGTTATTACGGGTGGATTGACCCCCACACTGGAATTTATGGAGATGTTTCCAATGAGTAATGGCGAACCTTTCCAGTTGAATACTGCTACAGACCTGTTTTATACGGATAATGATTACAACAAACCGATTCGTGACCCACGGTTGTATGAAACGATGCTGGTGAATGGAACACAGTTTGGAGATCATGCTGCCGAATTATGGATTGGAGGACGTGACAATATTAATGATACAGAGAAAGAGACAGGCAAATATGCTACCGGATTCGGATGTTACAAGTTCTATAAGGAAGGTGTCAATTCTCTGAAAGATAAATATCTGCAATGGCCATATCTGCGTCTGGCAGAAATGTATCTGATTTATGCGGAGGCTTTGCTTAAATCGAAGAATGATCTGCCAGGTGCTATTGAGCAAGTAAATAAAGTACGTGCCCGTGTTGGTTTAGGAGACTTGGCGGTTTGCAATCCCGGCAAGAATCTGACGACTGACGCTGATGCCTTGCTGGAAGAGATCCTCAGAGAACGTGCTTGCGAATTAGGCTTGGAAGATGTACGTCTGTTTGACATGACACGATATAAAAGAGAAGATCTTTTTAGAAAACAACTCCATGGATTGAAGATTTATAGAAATGATGGGGGAGGAAATACGCCTTGGTCCGGAAGTACCGGAAACAGCAGTATTTATCCTAAACCAACGAAATTCACTCATGAAGCGTTTCCGCTAGTGAATCCTTCCCGTGCATGGTGGAGTAATTTTAGTCCGAAGTGGTATTTGTCAGCATTCCCACCATCAGAGGTGAACAAGAAATACGGATTGACTCAAAATCCTGGTTGGAATTAATGTGGAATAACTACGATTAATCATAGAATAAAATGAAAAAATATAAGATACTAGCTTTAGCGATATTCGCTTGCGTCACCTTGAACGGCTGGGCACAAAGTGAAGATAATGTAACCGGAAGAGTTCTTGATGAAAAAGGGAAGCCGGTAGCGGGAGCCTTGGTTTCGGTTGAAGAGAACCCATTGTTGCGGGTGGCTACAGATAAAAATGGACGTTTTGAAATCACTGCTGTGAAAGGAAGCCGTTTGAAAGTACAGACTGGTGATGATGCAATGAAGGTGGTGAAAATAGAAAACGGTTCGGAATTGACGGTTGTCATGGATTACTCTTCAGAGAAAGTAAATTACGGATTTGGATTGCAGCAAACGAATGCGGAGTCTACTGGTGCCGTATCTACTGTATATGCAGAGAATATAGATAAAAGCTCGGCTTTTTCAATCGGAAATTCATTATATGGCAATGTGCTGGGACTGACTACCATGCAAAGTACCGGTGTGGTATGGGAGCAGATGCCGTCGATGTATATTCGCGGCCTGAAGACACTGAATGGTAATAATGGCATCTTGTTGGTCGTGGACGGACTTGAACGGGATAATAACTGGCAGGCTTTAAAATATATTACTCCGGAAGAAGTGGAATCTGTTAGTGTACTTCGTGATGCGGCCGCGTTGGCTCTCTATGGCTATAGGGGAGTGAATGGCGTAGTCAATATTGTGACAAAACGTGGTAAATACGATACTCGTGAGATTAATTTTTCTTATGACCATGCTTTCAATTATATGACGCGCAAGCCGGAATTGGCGGATGCCTATACGTATGCTTCTGCCTTAAATGAAGCATTGACAAATGATGGCAAGCAGGTGCGATATTCGCAAAATGAATTGAATGCGTTTAAGAATGGCACTTCTCCTTATCTTTATCCGAATGTAAACTGGTGGGAAGAAGTTTTTCGTGATCGTGGGGCGTCAGATATCGCAACATTAAGTTTTCGCGGCGGATCTACCAAGATGCGTTATTATACAATGATGAATTTGCAGAATAACCGTGGATTTATCAAAAACTTCGATACGAATGCTGACTATTCCACTCAGGAAAAGTATTCAAAAGCTAACTTCCGTACCAATCTGGATATTGATTTGTCACCGAAAACAAAGATGCAGGCCAATATCATGGGGATTTTGAATGAATTCAGTCGTCCGGGTATGGGCAGCGATAATTTGATAAGCAAACTGTATCAATTACCTTCAGCGGCTTTCCCTATCCGTACGGAAAGTGGTTTGTGGGGAGGAAATACTACTTGGGGTGAGAACTGGAATCCGGTAGCGTTGACTGAAGGGCGCGCATACTCAAAAGGACATACTCGTGGATTATATGCTGATATGTCTTTACGGCAGGATTTGTCTTCTTTAACCAAGGGGTTAGGAGCTTCTGTCCGTATAGGATATGACAATCTTGCTTCTTACTGGGAGAATCACACAAAAGGATATAAATATGGTATGGCATCGGTCGCTTCCTGGGAAAACGGATTGCCGATAGCTGGTGAGGAAATAACGGGAGGAAAAGATACGGAAATGTCGGGTGACAGCAAACTTGACTGGCAATATCGCGCCTTTGACTTCCAAATGAATGTCGATTGGCAACGTCAGTTTGGTGTACACAGTCTGTATTCCATGTTGCTTTATACCTATAAATATGATAATGCTAAAGGAATCAATAATACGTTCTACCGTCAGAATGCGGGTTGGTATACTCATTATGGCTTTAAGAATCGTTATTTTGCAGATTTTACATTGATGGCTTCTGCCTCCAACTTATTGGCGCCCGATCATCGCTGGAATGTATCTCCTACAGTTGGGCTGGCATGGCTTATTTCTAATGAGAAGTTTATGCAAAGCCAGAATGTGGTGGATTTCCTGAAACTGCGGGCTTCCTTCGGTATGTTGAATACGGATAATATTCCCGGTAACGGCTATTGGAATGAGACGGTAGGTGGCGGTAATGGCTATCCGATAAATAATAATTTCGGTGGTGACGGAGGCTGGCATGAAGGTCGTCTGGCATCTGTTAACGGAACCACAGAAAAAGCTTATAAGTATAATGCGGGTGTGGATGCTACCTTGTTCAAGGGATTGACTTTGACAGTGGATGGCTTTTATGAAAGACGTTCTGATATTTGGGTCAGTTCAGACGGACAGAACTCGGCGGTGTTGGGTGCATCCGGTTCTTATGTAAATGCGGGTATCGTAGATAGTTGGGGCACGGAAATCGGCGCCAATTACTATAAGAAGATGGGTAATGTGGAATTAAATCTAGGAGGAACGTTCACTTACAATCGAAGTAAAATTATAGAAATGCTAGAAGAACCGGCAGCTTACGACTATACGCGCTCTACGGGCAATCCGGTAGGACAAATCTTTGGATTGCAGGCTATTGGATATTTTGTAGATCAGGCAGATATAGATAATAGCTTGCCACAGCAGTTTGGACCGGTAAAGGCCGGAGATATTAAATACAAGGACATGAATGGTGATAAAGTAATTAATTCGGATGATAGAGTAGCTATGGGATACAATAGTACATGTCCTGAGATTTATTATTCGTTCAGTCTTGGTTTGGAATGGAAGGGATTAGGTTTTAGTGCACAATTCCAAGGAGTGGGAAATTATACGGCAATCTTGTCGGGAACTTACTATCATCCATTGGTGGATAATACGACAATTTCTAATTATGTTTACCGGAATCGTTGGACACCGGAAACTCCGAACGCTCGTTTCCCAAGGTTGACGACGGAAACTGTTGACAACAATCTGCAGACAAGCTCTTTATGGTTGGCAGATCGTTCTTTTTTGAAGTTGCGTAATTGTGAGGTGTACTACAAGCTTCCTTCATCCCTGTCTCTTATACACATCTGACGCTGCCGACGAACTCTAGGGTGTAG
>ENA-OXVH01000273-OXVH01000273.1-human-gut-metagenome-genome-assembly--contig:-NODE-273-length-17982-cov-49.51_pt1 | contig 17982 bp, 20 predicted proteins | sample MGYA00249247_ERZ652690 | MGnify/ENA primary metagenome ERZ652690 (study PRJEB26925, sample SAMN05826950) | human gut metagenome | biome: ENVO:2100002; feature: ENVO:00000062; material: ENVO:00002003... | reverse complement strand
AGGAAATGGCCTGGCGGCGATTACTGCGCCCGACGCTGGAGCCAGTTGCTATTCCGCGTTACTGGCGCGTTATTGATGAAATGCCAGTAAACAGTATGAACAAGCGTGTCTATGCGCAATTACAGGAGTTATTTCATGAAGCCCCATGAAATCGAGCGCCATCAGGCACAAGCGAATCACCTTGAGATTGTTTTGCATCTCAGGGCAGATCTGTTCTGGTTTCGCGGTCATTTTGCCGTGCAGCCGTTACTTCCAGGAGTTGCACAAATCGACTGGGCGATGAGCTACGCGCTTGCCCTGCTCGCGCCTGGCTGGCGTTTTCACTCTATTCAGAACATCAAATTCCAGTCCCCGTTGCTGCCGGAAAACCGCGTCACGCTCACACTTAACTGGCAGGAAGAACGCCAGATTCTGAGCTTTAGCTATCAGCGTCACGACGGTGACGCCCGCCACACCGCCAGTAGCGGGAAGATCCGCCTATGTCGGTAAACTTTTCTCCCTGCGTGTTGATCCCCTGCTACAACCACGGCGCGATGATGCCGGGCGTGCTGGCGCGTCTTAAGCCATTTAATCTGCCCTGTATTGTAGTGGATGACGGCAGCGATGCCGCCACGCAACAGCAACTGGATAATCTGGTTGCCGAACAGCCTGGCGTGACTTTAATTCGCCTGGCAGAAAACGCAGGCAAAGGCGCGGCAGTAATGCGCGGCTTACAGGCGGCGGCAGACGCGGGCTTCAGCCATGCGGTGCAGGTGGATGCTGACGGTCAGCACGCGATTGAAGACATCCCTAAACTGCTGGCACTCGCTGAACAGCAGCCTGCGGCACTGATCTCCGGCCAGCCAATTTACGATGACTCCATTCCCCGCTCACGACTGTACGGGCGCTGGGTCACCCACGTGTGGGTATGGATCGAAACGCTCTCCCTGCAACTGAAAGACAGTATGTGCGGCTTTCGCGTTTATCCGGTTGCGCCAACGCTGCAACTGGCAAAACACGCCACCATCGGCAAGCGGATGGATTTCGATACCGAAGTGATGGTGCGCCTCTACTGGCAGGGAAATACCAGTTATTTCGTGCCGACCCGCGTCACCTATCCGCTGGACGGGCTTTCGCATTTTGATGCCCTGAAAGATAACGTCCGCATCTCGCTGATGCACACACGTCTGTTTTTCGGCATGTTGCCGCGTATTCCTTCACTGCTGATGCGCAGCTCTTCCAGCCACTGGGCGCGGCAGAGCGAAGTGAAAGGATTATGGGGAATGCGCCTGATGCTGCTGGTCTGGCGTCTGCTGGGAAGAACGGCGTTTACCGCGCTGCTTTACCCGGTGGTGGGCGTCTACTGGCTCACTGCTTCTCGTGCGCGCAAAGCATCACAAGACTGGCTCGCTCATGTGCGCCAGCATCAACCACAGGCAGCAAAACTCAACAGCTATCAGCACTTTCTACGTTTCGGTAATGCCATGCTCGACAAAATCGCCAGCTGGCGCGGCGAGCTACAACTGGGGCGCGATGTGCTGTTTGCGCCAGGCGCAGAAGCGGCGCTTGACGTCAGCGATCCGCGCGGCAAATTGCTGCTGGCCTCGCATCTTGGCGATGTGGAAGTGTGCCGGGCGCTGGCAAAAATTCAGGGCTACAAAACCATTAACGCGCTGGTGTTTAGCGAAAACGCCCAACGCTTTAAACAGATAATGCAGGAGATGGCCCCGCAGGCAGGCATCAACCTGCTCCCGGTAACGGATATCGGCCCGGAAACCGCCATCCTGCTCAAAGAGAAGCTGGATAACGGCGAATGGGTGGCGATTGTCGGTGACCGCATCGCCGTCAACCCGCAACGCGGCGGCGACTGGCGAGTCTGCTGGAGTCCGTTTATGGGCCAGCCTGCGCCCTTCCCACAGGGGCCGTTTATTCTTGCGTCTATTTTGCGCTGCCCGGTGAATCTGATTTTCGCCCTGCGCCAGCACGGCAAGCTGCATATTCACTGCGAAACCTTTGCCGACCCGCTGCTGTTGCCGCGTGGCGAACGCCAACAGGCGCTGCAAAACGCTATCGACCACTACGCCGCGCGCCTGGAACATTACGCGCTCCAGTCGCCTCTCGACTGGTTTAATTTTTTCGATTTCTGGCAACTGCCGGAAGTCCAGGACAAGGAGTAAAGGGTGCTTAACGATCCCCGATTTACCGCTGAAGTCGAGCTGACCATTCCATTTCACGACGTCGATATGATGGGCGTGGCCTGGCACGGTAACTATTTTCGCTACTTTGAAGTGGCCCGCGAGGCGCTGCTCAACCAGTTCAATTACGGCTATCGGCAGATGAAAGAGTCAGGTTATTTGTGGCCAGTGGTCGATGCGCGGGTGAAATATCGCCACGCCCTCACCTTTGAGCAACGCATCCGCGTGCGTGCGCATATCGAAGAGTTCGAAAACCGTCTGCGGATTGGCTATCAGATTTTCGATGCCGAAACGGGCAAACGCGCCACCACCGGATACACCATTCAGGTCGCAGTAGAGGAGCAAAGCCGTGAACTGTGCTTTGTCAGCCCCGATATTCTGTTTGAACGCATGGGAGTCAAACCATGAAATTTTTACCGCTGCTGGCGCTGCTGATTAGCCCGTTTGTGAGCGCCCTGAACCTGGACGATCTTCAGCAACGCTTTACCGAACAGCCAGTGATCCGCGCCCATTTCGATCAAACCCGGACGATTAAAGATCTGCCGCAGCCGCTACGATCTCAGGGCCAGATGTTGATCGCCCGCGACCAGGGGCTGTTGTGGGATCAAACCTCACCGTTCCCCATGCAACTATTGCTGGACGATAAACGCATGGTGCAGGTGATCAACGGTCAGCCGCCGCAAATTATCACGGCAGAAAATAACCCGCAGATGTTCCAGTTTAACCACCTGCTGCGCGCGCTGTTCCAGGCCGATCGCAAAGTGCTGGAACAAAACTTCCGCGTCGAATTTGCTGACAAAGGCGAAGGCCGCTGGACACTGCGCCTGACGCCGACCACCACGCCGCTGGATAAAATTTTCAACACCATCGATCTCGCCGGGCAAACCTATCTGGAGAGCATTCAGCTTAATGATAAGCAGGGCGATCGCACCGATATCGCTCTTACCCAACATCAACTGACGCCAGCGCAACTGACCGATGACGAACGCCAACGTTTTGCCGCCCAGTAAACGCCCGGCGCTGTTATGGGGGATCGTCTGCCTGGTCATGGCGGCGGCGTTGCTGATCCTGTTGCCGCAATCACGACTGAACAGTAGCGTACTGGCTATGTTACCCAAACAGGCGATGGGCGATATTCCCCCAGCGCTGAATGACGGCTTTATGCAGCGTCTGGACCGCCAACTGGTGTGGCTGGTCAGCCCCGGTAAAGAGGCTAATCCCAGGGTCGCTCAGGAGTGGCTGACGCTGCTGCAAAAATCCGCTGCGCTCGGCGACGTTAAAGGGCCAATGGATGCCGCCAGCCAGCAGGCGTGGGGAGCGTTTTTCTGGCAGCATCGCAACGGTCTGATTGACCCCGACACCCGCGCGCGCCTGCAAAACGGCGGCGAAGCGCAGGCGCAGTGGATCCTCTCCCAGCTTTATTCTGCGTTCTCCGGGGTAAGCGGTAAGGAGCTGCAAAACGATCCGCTGATGTTAATGCGTGGCTCGCAGCTGGCGATGGCGAAAAACGGCCAGCGTTTGCGGCTGATGGACGGCTGGCTGGTGACGCAGGATCCCCAGGGCAACTACTGGTATCTGCTGCACGGCGAACTGGCGGGATCGTCGTTTGATATGCAGCAAACCCACCAGCTCATCACGACCCTGAATACGCTGGAAAAGGATCTGAAAACGCGTTACCCGCAGGCTCAGTTGCTCTCACGCGGCACGGTGTTTTACAGCGATTACGCCAGCCAACAGGCGAAGCAGGATATCTCCACCCTGGGCGTGGCAACGCTGCTGGGGGTGATATTGCTGATTGTGGCGGTGTTCCGCTCTTTGCGCCCGTTGCTGATGTGTGTGATTTCCATCGGCATCGGCGCGCTGGCGGGAACGGTCGCCACCTTGTTGATTTTCGGCGAATTACACCTGATGACGCTGGTGATGAGCATGAGCGTTATCGGCATTTCCGCTGACTACACGCTCTATTACCTCACCGAGCGGATGGTGCACGGCAATGACGTTTCGCCGTGGCAAAGCCTGGCGAAAGTGCGCAATGCCTTGCTGCTGGCGCTGCTCACCACCGTGGCGGCGTATCTGATTATGATGCTCGCCCCCTTCCCCGGCATTCGCCAGATGGCGATTTTTGCCGCCGTCGGGTTGAGCGCCTCCTGTCTGACCGTCCTGTTCTGGCATCCGTGGCTGTGCCGTGGCCTGCCGGTGCGTCCGGTTCCAGCGATGGCGCTGATGCTGCGCTGGCTGGCAGCGTGGCGGCGTAATAAAAAACTGTCGCGGGGTCTGCCCGTCGCGCTGGCGCTGTTTTCGCTGGCGGGGATGTCAATGCTGTGCGTCGATGACGATATCTCGCAGTTACAGGCGCTACCGCAGCATATTCTGGCGCAGGAGAAAGCCATCACCGCCCTGACCGGACAAAGCGTCGATCAAAAATGGTTTGTGGTTTACGGCGATTCGTCACAGCAAACCTTGGGACGGCTGGAGACATTTACCACCTCGCTGGAGAAAGCGAAAAAAGACGGCCTTATCAGCAACTACCGCACCATTCCGCTGAACTCCCTGGCGCGGCAGGAGGAAGATTTAGACCTGCTGAAAACGGCTGCCCCGACGGTAACAAAAGCACTGCAAAATGCCGGGCTGACGGCGGTGAACCCGGATCTTAACGCCATGCCAGTGAAGGTTGATGAATGGCTGGCAAGCCCCGCCAGTGAAGGCTGGCGTCTGCTGTGGCTGACGCTGGAAAATGGCGCAAGCGGCGTGCTGGTGCCGGTTGAAGGGGTTAAAAATAGCGCGGCGCTACAGGAAATCTCCAGCTATTACCCTTGTGGCATTGCCTGGGTTGATCGCAAAAACACCTTTGATGAATTGTTCGCACTTTACCGTTATGTGTTAACCGGCTTGTTGCTGGTGGCGCTGGCAGTAATTGCCTGCGGCGCAGTGGCCCGCCTCGGCTGGCGCAAAGGGTTTATCAGCCTGGTGCCTTCGGTGCTTTCACTGGGCTGCGGTCTGGCGGTGCTGGCGATGAGCGGGCAGGCGGTGAATCTCTTTTCGCTGCTGGCGCTGGTACTGGTGCTTGGCATCGGCATCAACTACACGCTGTTTTTCAGTAATCCGCGCGGCACACCATTAACTTCGCTACTGGCGATCACGCTGGCAATGCTCACCACCTTGCTGACGCTGGGAATGCTGGTATTCAGCGCCACCCAGGCCATCAGCAGTTTTGGCATTGTGCTGGTGAGCGGTATTTTCACCGCCTTCCTGCTTTCGCCGCTGGCTATGCCCGATAAAAAGAGAACAAAAAAATGATCAAACCTACCTTCTGGCAAGCGTTCGCCCTGACCGCTACGCTTATCCTCACCGGCTGTAGCCACTCGCAACCGGAACAGGAAGGCCGTCCGCAGGCATGGCTGCAACCTGGCACGCGCATCACGCTGCCTGCGCCGGGGATTTCACCCGCCGTCAATTCCCAGCAACTGTTGACCGGCAGCTTCAACGGCAAAACCCAGTCGCTTTTGGTAATGCTTAATGCCGACGACCAGAAAATCACCCTTGCCGGGCTGTCGTCGGTCGGCATTCGCCTGTTTCTGGTGACCTACGATGCGCAAGGGCTACGCGCCGAGCAATCCATCGTCGTCCCACAGTTGCCGCCCGCAAGTCAGGTGCTGGCTGACGTAATGCTCAGCCACTGGCCGATTAGCGCCTGGCAACCGCAACTTCCCACTGGCTGGACACTTCGCGACAACGGTGACAAACGCGAGCTGCGTAACGCCAGCGGCAAGCTGGTCACGGAAATCACCTATCTGAATCGCCAGGGAAAACGCGTGCCAATCAGCATTGAACAGCATGTCTTTAAATACCACATCACCATTCAATACTTAGGTGACTGATATGATTTATATTTCCGCCGTCGGCATGATCAACGCCCTGGGAAATAATCTTGACGAAATCGCAGCCAACTTGGCTCGCGGTGTCGCCCCCGGAATGCGCCCACGCGCAGGCTGGTTGCAGGGGCATCCGCAGGCGGTCCTGGCTGGCGTGGATGGCGAGCTTCCGCTTATCCCCGAAAAATTCGCTGCGCACCGCTCGCGCAACAATCAGATCCTGCTGGCGGCGCTGGCGCAGATCCAGCCGCAGGTTGATGACGCTATCGCGAAATATGGTCACGAGCGCATCGCGATTGTACTTGGCACCAGCACCTCCGGCCTGCATGAGGGCGACACGCACGTTAACCTGCGCACCAACGGACAGCCGAGCACCACATGGCACTACGCGCAACAGGAACTTGGCGATCCGTCGCGCTTTCTCAGCCACTGGCTGGCGCTCGATGGCCCGGCTTATACCCTTTCAACCGCTTGCTCTTCCAGCGCCAGAGCGATGATCAGCGGGCGCAGGCTTATCGAAGCGGGGCTGGTCGATGCCGCCATTGTGGGTGGCGCAGATACTCTGAGCCGGATGCCGATTAACGGTTTTCACAGCCTCGAATCGCTCTCGCCCACCTTATGTCAGCCGTTTGGTCGTGACCGCGCAGGTATCACCATTGGCGAAGGGGCGGGACTGATGTTATTAACCCGTGAACCGCAGCCCATCGCGTTACTGGGCGTTGGTGAATCGAGCGACGCTTACCATATTTCGGCCCCGCATCCGCAGGGCGAAGGGGCGATCCGCGCCATTAACCAGGCGCTGACCGATGCGCAGCTTACGCCAGATGACGTCGGCTATATCAACCTGCACGGTACCGCCACACAACTCAACGACCAGATTGAATCGATGGTGGTTAACGCCCTGTTTGGCGAACGCGTACCTTGCAGTTCCACCAAACATTTGACCGGACACACGCTGGGCGCGGCGGGCATTACCGAGGCGGCAATCAGCATGTTGATTTTACAGCGTGATTTACCGCTGCTCGCTCAGGACTTCAGCCTGTCGCCGCGCGATCCCACGCTGCCACCGTGCGGCATTATCGAACAACCACAGCCGCTGGCACGTCCGGTGATCCTGTCCAATTCCTTCGCCTTTGGCGGCAATAACGCCAGCATTCTGCTCGGGAGGGTTTCGTGAGCCACTATTTATCCCCCGGCGCTTATCTGCCCCACGACGCGCCCATGTTACTGCTGGAAGACGTGGTGAGCGTCAGCGATGACAGCGCGGTGTGCCGCGTGACGGTTTCGCCCAGTGGCGTACTGGCACCGTTTCTCGACCCGGACGGCAATCTCCCTGGCTGGTTTGCCCTTGAACTAATGGCGCAAACCGTCGGCGTCTGGTCTGGCTGGCATCGTCACCAGCAGGGCAAAAACAGTATTGAGTTAGGGATGGTTCTGGGCGCGCGTGAATTGCTTTGCACCGCTGGCATTCTGCCCGCAGGCCAGACGCTGACTATTACCGTCAAACTGCTGATGCAAGACGATCGCTTCGGCAGTTTTGAGTGCAGCATCAACGACGGCGAGGCGACGGGCCGCATTAACACCTTCCAGCCGACCGCGGAAGAACTTACCACCCTGTTTCAACAAGGAGCGTCCTGATGAGTCGTTCAGTTCTGGTTACTGGTGCCAGCAAAGGCATTGGTCGCGCCATCGCCTGCCAACTGGCGGCAGACGGCTTTAACATTGGCGTTCACTATCACCGTGACGCCGCAGGCGCTCAGGAAACGCTGAATGCCATTGTCGCTAACGGTGGTAACGGGCGTTTGCTCAGTTTCGACGTCGCAAACCGCGAACAGTGTCGGGAAGTGCTGGAGCACGAGATCGCGCAACACGGTGCCTGGTACGGCGTGGTTAGTAACGCCGGGATCGCCCGCGATGCCGCTTTTCCGGCTTTAAGCGATGACGACTGGGATGCGGTGATCCACACCAACCTTGACAGTTTCTACAACGTCATTCAGCCGTGCATTATGCCGATGATCGGCGCACGCCAGGGTGGACGCATCATCACGCTGTCCTCGGTTTCCGGCGTGATGGGCAATCGCGGACAGGTGAACTACAGCGCTGCCAAAGCCGGAATTATCGGCGCAACAAAAGCACTGGCTATCGAACTCGCGAAGCGCAAAATCACCGTCAACTGCATCGCGCCGGGGCTTATTGATACCGGGATGATCGAAATGGAAGAGAGCGCTCTGAAAGAGGCAATGTCGATGATCCCCATGAAACGTATGGGCCAGGCGGAAGAAGTTGCCGGGCTTGCCAGTTATTTAATGTCTGATATTGCGGGATACGTCACCCGCCAGGTTATTTCCATCAACGGAGGGATGTTATGACACGTCGCGTAGTGATTACAGGAATGGGCGGCGTGACTGCCTTTGGTGAAAACTGGCAGGACGTTTCTGCACGCTTACTGGCGTATGAAAATGCGGTGCGCAAAATGCCGGAGTGGCAGGTCTACGATGGTCTGCACACCCTGCTTGGCGCGCCTGTTGATGATTTCACGCTACCGGAGCACTACACCCGCAAGCGTATCCGTGCGATGGGCCGCGTGTCGCAAATGTCGACCCGTGCCAGCGAGCTGGCGTTAGAGCAGGCAGGGTTGATTGGCGATCCGATATTAACCAGCGGCGAAACGGGCATTGCGTACGGTTCATCGACCGGCAGTACCGGTCCGGTGAGCGAATTTGCCACCATGCTGACGGAAAAGCACACCAATAACATCACTGGCACCACCTATGTGCAGATGATGCCGCACACTACCGCCGTTAATACTGGCCTCTTTTTCGGCCTGCGCGGGCGGGTGATCCCGACCTCCAGCGCCTGTACCTCCGGCAGCCAGGCGATCGGTTATGCGTGGGAAGCCATTCGCCACGGTTATCAAACGGTGATGGTTGCTGGTGGTGCCGAAGAGTTATGCCCTTCAGAAGCAGCGGTATTTGATACGCTTTTCGCCACCAGCCAGCACAATGATGCGCCGAAAACCACACCTTCACCGTTCGATGAAAACCGCGACGGGCTGGTGATTGGTGAAGGCGCAGGTACGCTGATTCTCGAAGAACTGGAGCACGCCAAAGCGCGCGGCGCGACCATTTACGGTGAAATTGTCGGCTTTGCGACTAACTGCGACGCGGCACATATTACCCAGCCTCAGCGTGAGACCATGCAATATTGTATGGAAAAATCGTTAAAAATCGCCGGGTTAAGCGCACAAGATATCGGCTATATTTCGGCGCATGGTACGGCGACCGATCGTGGTGATATGGCAGAAAGTCTGGCGACAGCAACCATTTACGGTGATAATGTGCCGCTCTCCTCGCTGAAAAGTTATTTTGGTCATACGCTTGGTGCCTGTGGCGCGCTCGAAGCCTGGATGAGTCTGCAAATGATGCGCGAAGGTTGGTTTGCGCCTACGCTAAACCTGAATAAACCAGACCCGAATTGTGGCGCGCTGGATTACATCATGCATGAAGCCCGCAAAGTTGATTGTGAGTTTTTGCAGAGTAACAACTTTGCCTTTGGCGGCATTAATACATCCATCATCATTAAACGTTGGCCCTGATATGTATCGGATAGTTCTGGGGAAAGTTTCGACCTTAAGCGCAGCTCCACTGCCACCGGCTTTACGCGATCAAGCACCGCAAGGTCCACGACGCGAACGCTGGCTGGCGGGGCGTGCATTGCTTTCGCACACGCTTTCCCCGCTACCGGAGATCATCTATGGCGAACAAGGCAAACCTGCATTCGCGCCGGAAACGCCGCTATGGTTCAACTTAAGCCATAGCGGTGACGATATCGCCCTGCTGTTGAGCGATGAAGGCGAAGTCGGCTGCGATATCGAAGTGATTCGCCCGCGCGCCAACTGGCGCTGGCTGGCGAACGCCGTGTTCAGCCTCGGGGAACACGCTGAGATGGACGCCGTGCATCCCGATCAGCAACTGGAAATGTTCTGGCGCATCTGGACACGCAAAGAAGCCATCGTTAAACAACGTGGCGGCAGCGCCTGGCAAATCGTCAGCGTAGACAGCACCTATCACTCATCACTGTCGGTTAGCCATTGCCAGCTTGATAATTTAAGCCTGGCGATCTGCACTCCCACCCCCTTTACGCTCTCCGCCAACAGTGTGCAATGGATCGATTCAGTTAACTGATCCGCCCACCCGACTGTCCATCTTTTGATCCAGAACAGGTTATCAGTATGACGAATACTTAAAATCGTCATACTTATTTCCGCCATCTATTTTAATCCATTGGAGTTACCATGCTCTCCACACTCCGCCGCACTCTATTTGCGCTGCTGGCTTGTGCGTCTTTTATCGTCCATGCCGCTGCACCAGATGAAATCACCACCGCCTGGCCGGTGAATGTCGGGCCACTAAACCCGCACCTTTACACGCCTAACCAGATGTTCGCCCAGAGCATGGTTTATGAACCATTGGTGAAATATCAGGCAGACGGTTCGGTGATCCCGTGGCTGGCAAAAAGCTGGACTCATTCAGAAGATGGTAAAACCTGGACCTTCACCCTGCGTGATGACGTGAAATTCTCCAACGGCGAACCGTTTGATGCAGAGGCGGCGGCAGAAAACTTCCGCGCAGTGCTCGATAACCGTCAACGTCACGCCTGGCTGGAGCTGGCAAACCAGATTGTTGATGTCAAAGCACTCAGTAAAACAGAGCTGCAAATCACCCTGAAAAGCGCCTACTATCCTTTCCTGCAAGAACTGGCCCTGCCCCGTCCTTTCCGTTTTATCGCACCCTCGCAGTTTAAAAACCACGAAACCATGAACGGAATTAAAGCGCCGATTGGCACCGGGCCGTGGGTTTTACAGGAATCGAAACTGAATCAGTACGATGTCTTCGTCCGTAACGAAAACTACTGGGGCGAAAAGCCGGCGATTAAAAAGATCACCTTTAACGTGATCCCGGACCCGACTACCCGCGCGGTGGCGTTTGAAACAGGCGATATCGACCTGCTGTACGGAAACGAAGGGTTATTACCGCTCGATACCTTCGCCCGTTTTAGCCAGAACCCGGCTTACCACACCCAACTGTCACAGCCGATCGAAACCGTGATGCTGGCGCTCAATACCGCCAAAGCCCCCACCAACGAGCTGGCCGTACGTGAAGCTCTTAATTACGCGGTAAACAAAAAATCGCTGATTGATAACGCGTTGTATGGCACCCAGCAGGTCGCCGACACCCTGTTTGCTCCTTCTGTGCCCTATGCCAACCTCGGCCTGAAACCGCGCCAGTACGATCCGCAGAAAGCGAAAGCGTTGCTGGAAAAAGCCGGTTGGACGTTGCCTGCGGGCAAAGACATCCGCGAGAAAAATGGTCAGCCGCTGCGCATTGAACTGTCGTTCATCGGCACCGATGCGTTAAGCAAATCGATGGCGGAAATCATTCAGGCTGATATGCGCCAGATTGGCGCAGATGTCTCACTGATTGGCGAAGAAGAGAGCAGTATCTATGCTCGTCAGCGCGACGGTCGTTTTGGCATGATTTTCCATCGCACCTGGGGCGCGCCATACGACCCACACGCCTTCCTGAGTTCAATGCGCGTACCGTCACACGCTGATTTCCAGGCACAGCAAGGATTAGCCGACAAGCCGCTGATTGATAAAGAGATCGGCGAAGTGCTGGCGACCCATGACGAAACGCAACGTCAGGCGCTGTATCGCGACATTCTGACCCGTCTGCATGACGAGGCGGTTTATCTGCCTATCAGTTACATCTCAATGATGGTGGTATCAAAACCGGAGCTGGGTAACATCCCCTACGCGCCGATCGCCACCGAAATTCCGTTCGAACAGATTAAACCGGTGAAACCTTAATGTTGCGTTACGTATTACGCCGCTTTCTGCTGCTGATCCCGATGGTGCTCGCCGCCTCGGTGATCATTTTTCTGATGCTGCGCCTCGGCACCGGCGACCCGGCGCTTGATTATTTGCGTTTATCTAACCTGCCGCCGACGCCGGAGATGCTGGCCTCTACCCGCACCATGCTGGGGCTGGATCAGCCGCTGTACGTGCAATACGGCACCTGGCTATGGAAGGCGCTGCATCTTGATTTCGGTATCTCATTCGCCAGCCAACGTCCGGTATTGGACGATATGCTGAACTTCCTGCCCGCCACGCTGGAACTTGCAGGTGCGGCGCTGGTATTAATTCTGCTCACTTCCGTACCGCTCGGTATCTGGGCGGCGCGCCATCGCGATCGTCTGCCGGATTTCGCCGTACGTTTCATCGCGTTTCTCGGCGTGTCGATGCCTAACTTCTGGCTGGCGTTTTTGCTGGTGATGGCGTTTTCGGTATATCTGCAATGGCTACCCGCGATGGGCTACGGCGGCTGGCAGCACATCATTTTGCCTGCGGTTTCCATTGCCTTTATGTCGCTGGCGATTAATGCACGGCTACTGCGCGCCAGTATGCTGGACGTCGCCGGTCAGCGTCACGTCACCTGGGCGCGGCTACGCGGCCTGAATGACAAACAGACCGAGCGTCGTCATATTCTGCGCAATGCCTCGCTGCCGATGATCACCGCCGTGGGGATGCACATTGGCGAACTGATTGGCGGGACGATGATTATCGAAAACATCTTTGCCTGGCCGGGCGTCGGGCGCTATGCGGTGTCGGCGATTTTTAACCGTGACTATCCGGTGATCCAGTGCTTTACGCTGATGATGGTGGTGGTTTTTGTGGTCTGTAATTTGATTGTTGATTTGCTCAACGCCGCGCTGGACCCGCGCATTCGTCGTCATGAAGGAGCCCACGCGTGAACTTTTTCCTCTCTTCCCGCTGGTCGGTACGCCTGGCGCTGATCATTATCGCCCTGCTGGCGCTGATTGCGCTCACCAGCCAGTGGTGGCTGCCGTATGACCCACAGGCGATTGATCTGCCGTCGCGCCTGCTTTCACCGGATGCGCAGCACTGGCTGGGTACCGATCATTTAGGGCGCGATATTTTCTCGCGGCTGATGGCGGCGACCCGCGTGTCGCTCGGCTCGGTAATGGCCTGCCTGCTGTTGGTGCTGACATTAGGGCTGATTATTGGCGGCAGCGCCGGGCTGATTGGCGGGCGCGTTGATCAGGCTACCATGCGCGTCGCCGATATGTTTATGACCTTCCCGACCTCGATTCTGTCATTCTTTATGGTTGGCGTGCTCGGCACTGGGCTGACCAACGTAATTATTGCCATCGCCCTGTCGCACTGGGCGTGGTATGCACGCATGGTGCGCAGCCTGGTGATTTCGCTACGCCAGCGCGAGTTTGTGCTGGCGTCACGGCTTTCCGGCGCGGGCCATGTGCGGGTGTTTGTCGATCATCTGGCAGGCGCGGTGATCCCCTCGCTGCTGGTGCTGGCGACGCTGGATATTGGTCATATGATGCTGCACGTCGCGGGGATGTCCTTCCTCGGCCTCGGCGTGACCGCGCCTACCGCCGAATGGGGCGTGATGATTAACGACGCGCGCCAGTATATCTGGACCCAGCCGCTGCAAATGTTCTGGCCGGGGCTGGCGCTGTTTATCAGCGTGATGGCCTTTAACCTGGTGGGTGACGCACTGCGCGATCATCTGGATCCTCATCTGGTGACGGAGCACGCACACTAATGCCGCAACAGATTGAACTGCGCGATATCGCGCTACAGGCCGCGCAGCCGCTGGTGCACGGTGTATCGTTAACCCTGCAACGCGGGCGTGTGCTGGCGTTAGTCGGCGGTAGCGGCAGCGGGAAATCATTAACCTGCGCCGCGGCGCTGGGCATTCTCCCCGCAGGCGTTCGCCAGACGGCGGGGGAAATTTTAGCCGATGGCAAACCGGTTTCTCCCTGCGCCCTGCGCGGCATCAAAATTGCCACCATCATGCAGAACCCGCGCAGCGCCTTTAATCCGCTGCACACCATGCACACCCACGCGCGGGAAACCTGCCTGGCGTTAGGGAAACCCGCCGATGACGCCACGCTTACCGCTGCCATAGAAGCGGTGGGGTTGGAAAACGCCGCGCGCGTGCTGAAGCTCTACCCGTTCGAGATGAGTGGCGGTATGTTGCAGCGCATGATGATTGCGATGGCGGTGCTGTGCGAATCACCGTTTATCATCGCCGATGAACCGACTACCGACCTTGATGTGGTAGCGCAGGCGCGCATCCTCGATCTGCTGGAGAGCATTATGCAAAAACAAGCGCCGGGAATGCTGCTGGTGACCCATGATATGGGCGTTGTGGCGCGTCTGGCGGATGATGTGGCGGTGATGTCGCACGGTAAAATTGTCGAACAGGGCGATGTAGAAACGCTGTTTAATGCCCCCAAACATGCGGTAACGCGCAGCCTGGTTTCCGCTCATCTCGCCCTCTACGGTATGGAGCTGGCATCATGACTTTACTTAACGTCTCCGACCTTTCCCATCACTATGCGCACGGTGGATTTAGCGGAAAACATCAACACCAGGCGGTGCTGAATAACGTTTCCCTGACCCTGAAAAGCGGCGAAACCGTCGCCCTGCTGGGGCGCAGCGGCTGCGGAAAAAGCACTCTCGCGCGGCTGCTGGTAGGCTTAGAGTCTCCCTCACAAGGGAATATTAGCTGGCGCGGCGAACCGTTGGCAAAGCTCAATCGCGCCCAGCGTAAAGCGTTCCGCCGCGATATTCAGATGGTATTTCAGGACTCCATCAGCGCCGTGAATCCGCGCAAAACCGTGCGCGAGATCCTGCGTGAACCGATGCGCCACCTGCTATCGCTGAAAAAAGCCGAACAACTGGCGCGCGCCAGCGAAATGCTGAAGGCGGTCGATCTCGATGACAGCGTTCTAGACAAACGCCCACCGCAGTTAAGCGGCGGTCAGCTCCAGCGCGTCTGCCTGGCTCGCGCGCTGGCGGTCGAACCGAAACTACTGATTCTGGATGAAGCCGTTTCTAACCTTGATCTCGTGTTACAGGCGGGCGTCATTCGCCTGCTGAAAAAGCTACAACAACAGTTTGGCACTGCCTGCCTGTTCATCACTCATGACTTACGCCTGGTGGAACGCTTTTGCCAGCGAGTGATGGTGATGGACAACGGGCAAATCGTCGAAACCCAGGTGGTGGGAGATAAATTAACCTTTTCCTCTGAAGCCGGACGTGTGCTACAAAACGCGGTATTACCCGCATTCCCCGTGCGCCGTCGCACCACAGAAAAGGTTTAACGCAAATGCAACGAGTCACCATCACGCTTGATGACGATTTACTGGAGACGCTGGACAGCCTGAGCCAGCGTCGTGGTTATAACAACCGTTCCGAAGCTATCCGCGATATTCTGCGGAGTGCCCTGGCGCAGGAAGCTACCCAGCAGCACGGCACGCAAGGTTTCGCGGTGCTGTCGTATGTGTATGAACACGAAAAACGCGACTTAGCCAGCCGTATTGTTTCCACCCAGCATCATCACCACGATCTCTCGGTTGCTACTCTGCATGTGCACATTAATCACGACGACTGTCTGGAAATTGCCGTGCTGAAAGGTGACATGGGCGACGTGCAGCATTTTGCCGATGACGTTATCGCCCAGCGCGGCGTGCGGCACGGGCATTTGCAGTGCTTGCCGAAGGAAGATTGAGTTCTTTTAGAAACGAGAAAGAAAAGATATTAACTGAACTTAATTTATAAAATTAAGTTCAGTTGCATAGATAGATCCTGTAAAGGCAGATATTCTGCGTAATGTACGCCGCTAAAATTTATAAATGATTCAAACGCTCATTTAGCGTTTCAATAATATAAGTATTTACAGAGACTTGTTGCTGCGCAGCCGCATTAGTAAGGCGTTCACTCAGCGATTCTGGATAGCGTAATGTAAAGGTCTTAATCTTTTCTGTATGCGCATACGGCTCAATACCCGCAGCTTTACAATCCTCAAGATACTCTCGCAGGGAAAGCTCCCCTTCTTTTTGCAGCCCCTGAATACTGTCAGAGACAAAATCACAATAACCTGACAAGCCCAGGAATTTGCCACGAAATGCATTCAGTTCTGGCACGTAAGTGATAACTGCAGGTTGCCCGGCAATCTCCATAGAGTTTGGTGTCTTCAGTTTGATCATGGTTTTACCCCTATATTTAGTCACCAGTCACGCACGCTTTCTACAGCGCCTTTATCGGTATCTGGCGACGGATGAGGCCGATGGAAACACGCAACGCTCATATTTAGTATGAACTTACAACGCGAACCTCTTCCTTCCTTAATTTCTCCGCCTAATGCTTTAACCAGTGACTCTATATCAGACCACTTAATCCCTTGAGGAACAGGAGATTTAAATATTTGATCCAATGTATTTTTTTGTTTCTTCCGTAAAGCCTGTACCTGGGTTCTCATGGCATGTCCTTATGACTTCACTTTATGACATCAATAGTATGACATCACAATATGAAGTCAAGTTTCCCTTCCTTACGCCATTGTCCCAATTGTCTTCCTGAATCTCAGCAGTGCGATGGTGAAAAACGCGCCGCCAATTGCCATCAGTGTCAGGAACTGCGGCCAGACGATTTCGAATCCTGCACCACGGTAGAGAATGGCTTGCGCGAGGCTGACAAAGTGTGTCGTCGGCATGGTCAGCATAATGTCCTGCACCGTCTGCGGCATACTTTCGCGCGGCGTGGATCCACCGGAAAGCATTTGCAGCGGCAGCAGCACCAGAATCACCAGCAGCCCCAGTTGCGGCATTGAACGCGCTATCGTCCCCATAAAAATGCCGATTGACGTGGTGGCAAACAGACTGAGCGCCACGCCCAGCATAAACAGCGGGATCGAGCCTTCAATCGGTACGCCCAGCACGCCTTTCACCATCAGTACCAGCGATAATCCCGACACCACCAGCACCACCAGCCCCATCGACCAGACCTTCGCCATCATGATCTCAAACGGCGTTATCGGCATCACCAGTAAGTGTTCCACCGTGCCGTGTTCACGCTCGCGGATCAGTGCCGATCCGGTCAACACAATCGCCAGCATGGTAATGTTGTTGATGATCGCCATCACCCCGCCAAACCACGCGGGATCGAGGTTCGGGTTAAAGCGCATCCGGGTTTCCAGCGATACCAACGGTTCGCTATTATCACGGTAGCGCGCGACAAAGCTGTTCACTTCACCGTTGATAATATTCTGGATATAACCGTTGCCAGTGAATGCCTGGCTCATGCGCGTGGCATCGACGTTCACCTGAATGTCCGGCTGGCGTCCGGCGAGGACATCACGCTGAAAATTAGGCGGAATATTTATCGCGAAGGTATAGCGTCCGGCGTCCAGCCCGGCATCCATCTCATCGGCGGTGATCATCTCCGGTGGCAAAAACCACGGGCGATAGAAGCTGTTAACGATCCTGTTCGATAACTGCGATTGATCCATATCGGCAATGGCGATCGGCGCGAGGTTCAACGATCCTGGCGTAACGGTCGCTGACGAATACACCGACACCGTAAACGAGAAGACAATCAGCGTCAGCATCGCTTTATCACCGAGCAAACTGCGCAACTCTTTGATACCCAGATTAAAAATATTGCGTAAATGGCGCATCATCCCTCCTGTTTTTTCAGCAGCAGGATGCTTAAGCCCATCACCAGCGGGATGGCTATCAGCAGCGGGATAAAAAGTTGCCACAAATCAGTCAGATCCAGCGCTTTCGAGAACGTCCCGCGGGCGATAGTCAGAAAATGACTGGTCGGGTAAACCTCGCCGATCCAACGTCCTGGACCTTCCAGCGAAGCTACCGGATCGATCATCCCGGAAAACTGTGTCGCCGGGATCAACGTGATAATCGCCGTACCGAAAATGGCGGCAATCTGGCTTTTCATAAAGGTGGAGATCAGCAGCCCCATTCCGGTGGCAATGATGATATACAGCAGCGCCGCCAGGGTGAGCGTCAGGAAACTGCCTTTATGCGGTACG
>ENA-OXVH01000261-OXVH01000261.1-human-gut-metagenome-genome-assembly--contig:-NODE-261-length-18380-cov-48.9281_pt1 | contig 18380 bp, 12 predicted proteins | sample MGYA00249247_ERZ652690 | MGnify/ENA primary metagenome ERZ652690 (study PRJEB26925, sample SAMN05826950) | human gut metagenome | biome: ENVO:2100002; feature: ENVO:00000062; material: ENVO:00002003... | reverse complement strand
ACACGGTGGCCTTCGCTCAGGTGGCTGATTTCTCTCAGCCAGCCGTGGCCATCATACTGCCACTGCTCTGCCGGTTCGCCGTTCACCGTGCGGTGAGTGATACGGTCCGATTCATCGTAGTACCAGAGGATGACAAGCCCCTCATCTTCACTCTGCGTGAGTTTTCCGGTCAGGTCATAATGATAACGTTGCGTCCGCCCGTCAAAGCCGCCCTGCTGTACCAGGCGGTCCAGCGCATCGTAGCTGAAGTCGCTGTGACTGCCGTTCTCGTTGGTCAGGCTGATGACACGTCCTGCCGCGTCATACTCCATACTGCGCGTCAGCCCGCCCTGCGTGGTGCTGACCGCCTTTCCCCACGCATCGTACTGTGTCTCGCTCCGGTTGCCGTCCGGGGTGATAACGGCAGTCAGGTCGCCTGCGGCGTTGTATTCATACCGCGTTTCACGGCCCTGTGCGTCTTTCACCGAGGTTAACCGGCCACGGTTGTCATAGCGGCGGTAACGGCTGATACCTTCCTCGCGGTGGACCGCCGTCATCTGACCAAAGCGGTCGTATTCATAACGGGTCTGGTAGCCTGAGCAGTCGGTGAAGGTCAGTAACTGCCCGTAACGGCTCCACGTCATCTGCTTGCGGCTACCCGTCGCATCTTCAGTTGCAGAGGGTAATTCACTGTGCGGATTATCATAACTGTAGCGGGTGATATCGCCGTTGCGGGCGGTTTCCTGCGTCAGACGCCCGTACTCATCATATTTCCTGCGCATTTCCAGTCCGTCAGGCCCGGATGCTGAGGTTAACTGGTTCTGGTTGTTATAGTAAAATTCCGATTTCCTGCCGTCCGGCGTGGTGATGCGTGTGACGAGACCCGTCACCACATTCGGACTGTATTCTGTCGTCCGGCCTGCCGCATCCGTCTGTGACTGAAGGCGGCCAATGGAATCGAACTGACTCTGTGTGACGCTGTCGTCAGCGTGCTCTTTTTTCACCACCCGTTTCAGCCCGGCTTCGCCTTCTGTATGCAGCACCTCGCACCGGTTCAGGCTGTCGGTGATGATGATGCGGTTTTTCTCATACTGATAGGTGTAGCTTAAACCCGCCGGATTACGTTGTTCCGTCACGCGCCCGATGTCGTCGTAGCGGTAACGCATCTCCGGCCTGCCTGCGTAACGGTGCGCCACCATCCGGCCCCGGTATTTATCATCGTAAGTAAAGTGGCGCATCTGCGTACCGCTGCGGTCATACACCGCCGCCAGTTCACCGCGTGGCGTCCAGTCGTAGCGCACCAGTGGCGCGGCAGGTAAATTCTCCGGGTATTCCGGGTCATGCGTCAGCCACACCGCTGACAGGCGGATGCCGTTATCCCGGCCATATTCTGTATAGTCCGGCAATGAAATCGGGATATCTGGTCGTTTTGCTCCGGCTGCAACCGCCTGCTGCTGGGCCTCTTCCGCCCGCTGCGCCTGCGTGGTCAGCACCAGGCGGAACTGACGGCCTGCGCCATCGGTCACGCCGGTGATTTCCCCGGTAAATTCGCCAACTGCCTCACGCCGGAAGGTCAGGGTACGCCCGAAGCGGTCCACCAGGCCGGTCAGCACCCGGTACGGCGGCAATGGCGCAGGCAGCACCTCATCCACACCCGGTACCCGCTCACTCCAGCCGAGTATCCACCACGGCCCCTGAGGACTGTTCGTCGCCAGATAAATATGCGGACTCATGCGGAGTTCTTCCGGCAGAGCCTGCCAGAGTGGGGCAAGACGGTGACTTTCATTCAGTTTCGCCACGCCGCTGCGCACCAGCCAGAATAATTCGCTGCGGCTGAAGCCATCCTCACCGGGAAACAGGTGCTCAAAATGAATGCTTCTGCCACCGTTATCATTGAGTATCAGTTCGTTATCGCGTATCTGTAAGCGGATATCAAAGGGTGCTTTCCAGCCAGGAACGAAGATACCGACGGGCGCAGGGGTTTTCGTCCGGTAGCTGCTGTAGGTGCGGGAGAGCACGAACGGTAACGGGCCGGGCAGCGCGAAATCGGTTTCGCCGGGCTGTACTTTTGCACCGAGCAGCGGATTCACCGGGTTACCGGAAGTGAATCCGCCAGGGCACACTGAACAGGCCACGCCGGTTGGCGCGCCAATCCTCACGCCTGCCGACCCCTGGACTATCGGGCCACCTTTCATTGTGGCATCGCCCTGACGTGCTGCCGGTTTTCCGCTCATCGCTGATATCCTTTTTTATGGTTCATCTGGCCTGATGCTGACGACACCGGACAAAATGATAAATAACGTTACTGTATGAAACGAAATACGCTCTTTTTACATTTATTTTTTTGACTGATATCAACGGGACGAAATAACTGACAGGATATTTACTGGAAAGTGTCTGCATATTGCTCAATATATATTTTATATAAATATAATTGTATTTAATATTTATCGCGTGATTGTATTTTCCTGTGCGTCTGCTTCCGCTAAACCTCTTGCTGCAAATTACCGAACATTGTATTGTTGCGCCGCGCCTGCAAAATCAGGCGTCGGGATTAGCCTCCTGAAGATCCTCACTGACGATACAATATTTGTGTGTCGCGCACGGTCTCATCTCAATGGCGGGATCGGGCGGGGGCGTCGAAAGACGCGCCAGTGTCAGTGAGGCTGGTAAGGCTAACCCCGTCCGGTTCCACCACCCGTGAGATTAGCCTCTCCAGTGGCTGGAATATTTATCACTCACTGTAGACGGCCTTATGGCGACTACTCTCACCTCTGAATGCAATTTACTTGCTGTTCCCTTTAGTGCCGCTACCGATTTCACCGATCTGGCGGAGTACTGCGATCGCGTTGCCACAACGCTCATCGAGTGCTGCGATCCGGCGCTGAAAACGGCGCTCTGTGGCAGGCTTAATACCTGTCTTGCACTGTTACGGCCCACGCTGAACGAGCCGATCCCACCACATCTGATTGACGGGTTTATTACGAATGATCTTCCCGATGTTTCACCCGGTTTGAGCCTGATGCAGGATCACTCTGCGATTACTGCCTGGCGCTGACGCAGATACTGAACGGCCACGTGCTGCTGCCGGAAACCGAAACCACGCTGACCGGGCTGCTGTGCGAACTGGTCTGGTATTTTGCCGCCAATCTGAACGCCCCACGCTGGATATGTACTGCTGACGGCATACAGGTTATCGACGGGAGGCCAGCATGATGCAACCCGACTGGCACCCCGCCGATATTATCGCGGGCCTGAGAAAAAAGGGAACATCGCTGGCTGAGGTTTCCCGCAGGGCCGGGCTGGCGTCTTCCACGCTGGCAAATGCGCTGACCCGCTCCAGGCCGCGCGGCGAAAAACTGATTGCGGATGCGCTGGAAACATCACCGGAAATTATCTGGCCGTCCAGATACATCGATGATCGGGGCAACCGTACCGGAAGACTCATGCAAAAACGCCGATCCTGATGGCTGAACCGTCAGGCGCATTGTTACAGTAAAACCAGACTCTCCCGGCGCGCTGCCTGCTTTTGCTGGCAGCGCGCCGGGAGAAGACAAGCGAAGCGCGGCAGTTTTTCCGTCACCAGGTAAGCAAACAATCTTTTAAACCCGGAAACAGTTTTTCCTTCCTGCACCAGAAATAATGGCGCAGTCTCCCGCCTGCAACAAACTGCCTCCGGGCAGTCCCTTTGTCGCTTCACGTCTGAAAGAAGCGCCTGGCTTCGCCAGCATGGCATCCTTTACCGGCGTTGATCTCTGAAAACGCCGGGGATGCAAAAATACCTGCATCTGAGACTGACGTACATATACACCATCACTGCACCAGATATCCGGCTTTACGGGCTGACACTCTGGCTTTGCCGGGTTTTATCTTCTGCTGACAACCAGCGCCTTACATTGACGGGCTGCGGCCTGCATTGCCGTCAGGCTTTGCTGCCGCGTGACCGTCACCCTGCACCAGAAACGTAACGTTTACCCCCTGCACCAGACGAGGCGTCACTTTGGTCGCGCCAGCGAAAAAGCAAAGTGACGCCGCACAACTCACCGCCACAAGCCGCGCCAGTTCTGGCCTGCGCCATATTTCCGCCGTCTGACATGCCCTTTGGGGCCGCTGTCAGCTAAGAGTAAAGGAGAAAAAGATCGATACCGAGGGGGGCAAGAAGCCCCGGAGACACTCCTGCTTCGCAGGCAGTCTGTACTGCGTACAGCCTGAAACTCCCTAAACCTCAACAAACTACCACTCCGGCGTAAAGGTATCGTTCTGGCGCAGCCAAAAAGCACACGCCGGAGACTGTTTGTTTTTGTTGCAGGGGGATTCATGAGTAAATTAAGCAGTGAAATGAAGGCGCTGGCGAAGAAAGCGGGCGGCAGCTTCAAAACGGTGAATGACCGTATCCATATTACAAAACGGTTCAGTGAACATTTACGGGCGCTGAATATCCAGATCCAGCGGGTGGAGCAGATCAAGGTTCGCCATATCGAATGCTACATTGAGGAACGGCTGGAGCTGGATATTGGTTTACGAACGTTGCAAAACGAAATGGCAGCGTTGCGGGCCGTGCTGAGACAGGCTGGACGCAGGCAGGTGGTGGAGCATCCGCGTCTGACCAATAAGGCATTAGGGGTATCAGGCACTTCGCGCAACGGCACGCGCCGCGCCATCACGCCGGAACATTACCAGCAGGTGATGGAGAAAGCCCGTACTCAGGACGCAGGGCTGGCAGCAGCGCTGGAGATTGCGCGGCTGATGGGGCTGCGTTCGCAGGAGGCGGTACAGAGTTCACAGTCGCTGAAAACGTGGCTGAAAGCCATTTCCCGCGGTGAAACCCGGCTAAAAGTGGTATTTGGCACCAAAGGCGGGCGTCCCCGTTATACGACAGTCCTGGATACTGGCGCAGGGATTCAGCGAAAAGGAGTCACTGGCGCTGACGGCGACGGATCTGGGTCATGGCGACGGTCGCGGTCGCTGGGTGAAACAGGTGTACGGCTACCGCTGGAGGGAGGAATGACTGAATTCATGAATGTCGCAAAATAGTACGTTACTGCGTAACGACAGCGATTTATCGTACCCTCTGTACCGGATCTGGCGCAGGGGGCGAACGGGTTTATATTGTGAAAATATCGTTACAGCATGACGAATAAATATCAACTGATCAGATTCTCCTGCTTAACCAATATAGTTTGCCGGGATATTATAGTGATTACCCTGTAATCACTCGAAACGTTCCCGATTAATAGCTGGTGTTTCAATCGTTTTTACCGATATTACGGGACAGGGAAATTTTAAAATGTAAATTCACCGGGGCATCACATTAATTCTGACGCAGGATTATATCTGAAAACTCTCTCTTTGTTTTCCTGCATCTTGTGACATATATTATATGCCCACAGAATGTCTCATAATTTTATAAAAAATGCTGCGACAGTTTTTGACATCATTACCTGCTACATATAGATTAACAATCTTCGGTGCTTCATGTTATTTTTTTGCACTTTGTGATCGTTATCCTGTGGTGAAAATACAGTCTGGTGCAGACTGTCATGGAGCATTTCAAAATAAACTGGTTGCGTCAGAAAGGGAAAGGGTCATAAAGGTTAAGGGGCAATAAGGGTAACAGCGCCTGACCGGAAAGGGCCGAAAACCAAAGGGCCAGAAACTGGCACAACCCTGAACAGGTAGAGCGGCGGGACACTGGCACAGATAACCGATTTACAGGGGCTGGTGCAGATTATTTTGTCTCTGTATAGCTGGTGCAGTGATAATGTGTATCAGGAAAGATTGCCCGGTATTTTATGGCGCATTTTTTGGGATGTATTAAGTGGTAATTCCGTGAAAATATCGATTATTGATAGCTTTTCACCTTCCGTGATTAACATGTTAATCACGGAAGGTGGCTGCCTATTGAAAACAGATGCATTGATAGGTTTTCGCCTGAAATCATTGGAAACAAAATAATTTCACACTTATATCTATATGGTCTCTCAATATCTGATGCAGTTCTTACAGGTTTCAGAGTATATGGTCAGGAGATATTCTGGAGTATTAATTGGTATTTCCGTGAAAATATCCCGTATTGATAGGTTTTCATCTTCTGTGATTTGCGGGCAAATCACAGAAGGCACTTATCTATCAATAATGTATTTATTAATAGGCAATCGCCTGAAAATATTCTACTGGAATAATTTCCGGTACTTACCTATTGATAAATGGTTTATTGATTGGTTTTCACCAAAATTATTTGGGGACAAATATTTTTAGATACTTTCCGATTGATAATAACAGAAAAATGGTAATACTTCTCAATACAATAAGCAGATCCCGGTCAATCAGGATCTGCTTTTACATTTTTAATGATTTCCGCTATTTCTGATTCAGGCTGCCTTATGCTGCCGGGCATAAATGTACGGCGCAACATACCCCTCGCGGCACACATCCAGATAATCCGACCACCACTGCATCATGGCCTTTCTGGCCTCCAGATGCTCCGCTTTATGCACATAGGCTGCCCGCACGCTGTTACGCTCCTGGTGGCTCATTTGCCGCTCCACCGTATCGCGTGACCACAGCTCCGATTCCACCAGGGCGCTACAGGCCATCGCCCTGAGTCCATGCCCGCAGATTTCAGTTTTCGTATCATACCCCATCAGGCGTAGCGCCCGGTTGGTGGTGTTTTCACTCATTGGCTTGTACGGGTTATGATCACCGGGAAACACCAGATCCAGATGGCCGGAAAGCTCCTGTATCTGTTTCAGAATGGCAATCGCCTGGCGGGAGAGCGGCACGATATGCGGGGTACGTATTTTTGCGCCACGCCCCGAAAACCGTACTTTGTCGATTGCCTCGCGGGTGGCGGGGATGGTCCAGATTTTGTGCCTGAAATCGATCTCGCTCCAGCGGGCGAAACGCAGTTCGCTGGAACGGATAAACAGGTGCAACGTCAGCACCACCGCCAGCCGTGTTAACTCCCGGCCCTGCTGATAGTCACCGATGCGGCCAAGCAGTTCGGGCAACCGCTCCAGCAGTAACGCGGGGTAGTGGTTCTTTACGGGTGAGGCGACAACGCCATCCAGATGCTGCGCCGGATTGCTTTCGGTAAGCCCCTGCTGAACGGCATAGCGCATGATGTTGCTGAGTTGCTGCCGGGTTCGGGACGCGACTTCCAGAAAGCCTTTATCCTCGATAACCCGCAACAAAGCAGTGAAATCCTGCGTTTTAAGAGTGGCAACGGGCAGATGACCAATCGCCGGGAAGATATGGTTTTCCATACTGGCGAGAATACGGGCGGCATAATCAGCCGACCATTTTTTGTTGGTTTTGTGCCAGGCCAGCGCCACTGCCTTAAAGCACTTTTCAGGGGAGCAGGCCGCTTCCTCCGCCATGCGCTGCTGCGCCGGGTTGATATTCTGCGCCAGTAACTTACGGATACCGTCGCGCTGTTGCCTGGCTTCTGCCAGTGAGACAAGCGGGTATGCGCCAAGACTGACTCTGGATTCTTTTCCGTTGAAACGATATTTGAGATACCAGATGCGTGAACCGCCCGGATTGACGAGCAGATACAGACCGTGAGAGTCGGAGAGTTTTACCGGACGGGAAGAGGGTTTTAACTTGCGGATTTTAGAATCGTTTAAAGACATTTGGGGGTCACTCCAGAATCGAACCAAACTGACCCCAGATCTGACCACCAAATTATCCCGATGCAGAGAGAAAACCAGATACGCACTGGGAAGGATTTTCACGCTAACTTACTGAATCGTAAAAAAATAGAGACGTACAGATAAGCATGAAAACTTGAATTTGGCTCCTCTGACTGGACTCGAACCAGTGACATACGGATTAACAGTCCGCCGTTCTACCGACTGAACTACAGAGGAATCGTGAGAACGAGGCGAATATTAGCGATGCCCATCCACAATGTCAAAGCCTGTTTTTTAAATTTGAAATCGTTTGCTGAAATAATCTGCATTTTGTCGTTTATTCCGACACAACTGGCTTTTTTTCACACTTTTGCGGCTCGGGTCGAGGGTATTTCCATAGCCAACGTCCAGTAACCATTCGCCAGTAAAACAGCACGGCCCGCACAGCCCAGTCGGCAAACATTCCCAACCAGACACCAACCACACCCCAACCAAGCATGATTCCCAGCACATAACCGACTACAACCCGGCAACCCCACATGCTCAACATAGAAACCCACATGGCGTAACGGGCATCGCGAGCACCCTTAAATCCAGCGGGTAGCACCCATGAGGCAGACCAAATAGGCATAAATAAAGCATTTAGCCAAATCAGAATTACAACGACATGTTTAACCTGTGGATCCTGGGTGTAAAACGATGCCATAACCCCGGCAAAGGGAGCCGTTAGCCAGGCGATGGCCGTTAATCCAAGAGTGGACAGCCAGAACACATGCCGCAACTGAATCTCTGCTTGCGCTATCTGCCCTACCCCCAACCTTCGGCCTGTAATGATCGTAGAAGCAGAGCCGAGCGCACTTCCGGGTAAGTTGATAAGAGCCGCAATTGAAAACGCGATAAAATTCCCGGCAATAACACTGGTCCCCATCCCGGCAACGAACATTTGGGTTAATAACCGACCACTGGTAAATAATACTGATTCGACACTCGCTGGAATACCAATCCCCATGACTTCCCAGATAATGCTAAAATTCAGCGGTTTAAAATAGCTCTTTAACGAAATCCTTAGCGCAGGATTAAAACCAATCGCCAGCACCCACAAAATTGCCACTGCGCCAATATAACGAGAAATGGTTAACCCCAACCCAGCCCCGACAAATCCCAGTCCCGGCCAGGAGAAAAGGCCGTAAATCAATATGCCGCTAATAATAATATTAAGAATATTCAGGCTACCGTTAATCAGTAGCGGTATTTTCGTATTCCCTGCACCACGAAGTGCCCCGCTACCAATCAAAGTGATGGCAGCTGCTGGATAACTGAGTACCGTCAGCTCCAGATAAGTCAACGCCAGTGCTTTAACTTCTGTCGTGGCATCACCCGCGACGAAATCAATAATTTGTTCGCCAAAATGATGAATAAGCGTTGCCAACAGTACGGCAAACAACGTCATGATCACCAATGACTGCCGCGTCGCCACCCTCGCTCGTCGTCGATCCCGCTTACCGAGACTAAATGCCACAACGACAGTAGTACCAAGATCGATAGCTGCAAAAAAAGCCATAATGACCATATTGAAGCTGTCCGCCAATCCCACGCCGGCCATCGCATCTTTTCCCAGCCAGCTGACCAGAAAAGTGCTCAGGACACCCATCAACAGGACACAGGCGTTCTCCATGAAGATAGGAACAGCAAGCGGGGTTATCTCGCGCCAGAACAACACTTTGTAACTCTTGCGTTTGGCGTGCCAGCGAGTGCCGTGAACAACCTGGCGTAAAGCAGAGGAGATATTCAAAGCCGACCTTAATTGCAGAAAGTGAAACCACATTTCAAATAATGAGGGAGAATCAGCAAAGCTGCAAAGATTTTCGCCAACAAATTGTCTGCAAATGCAACAAACTGTTGATAGAAACGGCAAACAGTTGGGAAATTTAAAAATCGGGTTTGACAAAAGATTTTTCGCCGTTAAGATGTGCCTCAACAGCGATTCCTCTGTAGTTCAGTCGGTAGAACGGCGGACTGTTAATCCGTATGTCACTGGTTCGAGTCCAGTCAGAGGAGCCAAATTTCTGAAAAGCCCGCTTTTATAGCGGGCTTTTTGCTATATCTGATAATCAATTTCCTCTTCACTGTTTTCCATCACCTGGCGCTTGATATCCTCAACTGACAGTCCTGCATTACAAAGTTCCAGAAAGCGCCAGACATAGTTACGTTGAAGTTGCCCTCGCTTCAGTCCCAACCAGACAGTATTAGCATCGAAAAGATGCCTCGTATCCAGACGGATTAAATTCTTTTCCTCTTGTTCACCACTGGATTGTTCGGCAACTAATCCGATCCCCAGCCCAAGAGCAACATAGGTTTTAATGACATCAGAATCCTGCGCACTTAATACAATATCTGCCAGCAAACCTTTGCGGACAAATGCGTCATCAATACGTGAGCGCCCCGTAATCCCCTGTCGGTAAGTAATTAACGGCCACTTCGCTATTGATTCCAGCGTCAACGGTGTAATTTGCGTCAAGGGATGATCGAGTGGAACAAGCAAACTATGGTGCCAACGAAACCACGGGAAGGCGACGAGCTGCGGGTCATTACTCAAACGCTCGCTGGCGATACCAATATCAGCTTCGCCATTTTGCAACAACGTCGCAATTTCCTGTGGTGTACCCTGGATTAGCTCCAGCCGAACCTCCGGGAAAAGTTCGCGAAAAGCTTTAATGACCTCAGGCAAGCTATAACGTGCCTGAGTATGCGTCGTTGCAATAGTGAGAACGCCAGACGTATCGTTGGTAAACAGGTCTGCAAGCCGACGAACATTACTGGCTTCATTAAGAATGCGTTCTGCAATGACCAGTAATGCTTTGCCCGGTTCAGTCATGCCCAGCAGTCGCTTACCTCGTCGAACAAATATTTCGATGCCAAGTTCATCCTCCAGTTCCCGAATGTGACGGCTGACGCCTGACTGTGAGGTAAAAAGCATATTCGCAACCTCTGTCAGGTTGTAATCCTGACGTGCAGCCTCGCGGATTATCTTTAGTTGTTGGAAATTCACGGTAAACTCCGGGCAGTTCAGATATCCCGTTATTGTTAAAGTCTAATGCCCGGCATAACAAATAATAAAAACCCGCATCTTATTCCATCCCGATATAACGCTTAGCTCACCAATTGCCACTGCCTTTTTTCCATCACTGGAGAACTCATCACTGACATTAACAACTCTTTCACTGCCTGTGCCTGTGGCGATAAGTTCGCTCTGGCGGGTAAATTTAATGACAAAGAGAGACTCATGGAAGGAGTGGTAATGCGTGACATCCAACCATTTACTGCGCCACATAACGAACGCGCGGCCGATTCGGGTAATACTGCAACGCCCATGCCGCTAGCAATCGCTGCGGTAAGCGTGGCAATAGACTCAATTTCACCAATGACTTTTGCCGTGAGTCGCCGTAGGGAAAAAGCCTCATCAACACGAAGTCTAATAGCACTGTAATCACTGGGGAGAAAGAGGTTCATTTGCGCAATAGCATTAACATCAACGCTTTGCCCCGGGCAATCTTGAGTTCCTACCAGGAAAAGATCTTCTTTCAGCAAAGCCTGGCTGGATACACCAGCCACAGGGGAATGCTCATAAATCACCGCCATATCGAGTTGATGATTTATCAGTTTTTCGTTAAGTACTGCACCGCTATTTTCATGAAGATAGATAACGACCTCCGGGAATTCAGCGCGAACCGCCTGTAATAAGGGCATGGTGATGGATGACGCAGCGGTTCCTGGCGCAAAGCCAATCGAGACTTGCCCCGATAATGCCTGACCAACGTTATGCACCGCCAGTTGGGCCAGCTCACACTGACGTAAAATGGCCCGCGCATGGGTATAGAGAATTTTTCCGGCGTCAGTTGGCGTAACGCCCCGTTTTGTGCGAATCAAAAGTTGTTGATTTAACTCACCTTCCAGTGTGGCAACCTGCTGACTGAGCGCTGGTTGTGCGATATGCAATACTTCAGCAGCCTGGGTCAGGCTACCAATATCTACAATTTTTACGAAGTATTTCAGGCGTCTGAAGTTCATGTTGCCTCCGGTTTTTAAGAATCGGCCCAAGTGCCGCCATTACTTACAACCAGACTGCAAGATGCTTGCCAGTTTTATTTTGGCGTTGATGTACAAGCTAACCAACTGTCAAATAAGAGATTATGATAGGTTCGTCATTGGCTCTTTTTATCAGCTGTCGCGTTCCCCTGCCCCATAAAAGGAGGGTATGCACCACGATGGTTCATTACCTATAAGATTGAAATCTCACCGCTTTGTTGAAATAGACAGCAAACAAACAAAAAAATGCATTTCACCCTTTGACATCACCATGCACTGCCATTAATATGCGCCCCGTTCACACGATTCCTCTGTAGTTCAGTCGGTAGAACGGCGGACTGTTAATCCGTATGTCACTGGTTCGAGTCCAGTCAGAGGAGCCAGATTCAAAAAAGCCTGCTTTCTAGCAGGCTTTTTGCTTTCTAATTACCAACGCTCTTAAAACATCTGTCTTGAACCAGAACTAATTTGCACAGGCATTCCCGATCGACGTTGCAACGCAGCATTTGCGCGATTCACATCAACTTCTTGCCCGTTGATAAACGCCCGCAAAGATGGGGTTACCGGCAATGGCACTTTTCGGTCAGACTCATATTCTGCACGATTGCGCGACAGCGGCTCATGAACTTCCAGCCACTTTGATCCATCCGGTTCCGTTGTGTATTTCACTGGCTGATCAATAATTTGTACACGAGTACCTACAGGAACATTATCAAACAGATATTTGATATCGTCATTGCGCAGACGAATACAGCCCTGACTTACCCGGAGCCCAATACCAAAATTGGCATTGGTACCGTGGATGGCATATAGCCTGCCAATATAAATCGCGTACAGCCCCATGGGATTATCGGGCCCCGCAGGAACAAATGCGGGCAAACTCTCCCCTCGTTTCGCATATTCGCGCCGGGTGTTCGGCGTTGGCGTCCAGGTTGGTGCTTCTTGTTTACGTTCAACGGTAGTCACCCAGTTACGCGGGGTTTCTCGCCCAGCCTGGCCGATACCAATAGGAAAGACTTCCACAGTATTACTGTCTGGTGGGTAGTAATAAAGACGCATCTCAGCGACGTTAACCACAATCCCTTTACGAACAGTGGCGGGCAAAATCAGTTGCTGCGGAATGGTGAGTTGCGAACCTGACTTCGGTAAGAAGACATCAGCGCCCGGATTCGCTTCCAGCATGTTACTTAACCCTTGCCCGTATTGTGCGGCAAAAGTCTCCAGCGGCTGGGTATTGTGATCAGGAACAGTTACAGTAAGCGACTGTCCCACTAAACGGCTACCCTCTGGAGGTAATGGATAAGTTACCGCCAGGCTATTATGGCTGGCAAAAAGTAGAGCAAATGAGCAAAAAATATTTACACGACGCATCATGTCCCTTTCCTAAGTCGCGAAAGCTATCGGTTAAGTATAGCTTTTATCAGACTTTTCGTTTTTAACTGTTCAAATCAGAAGTCGTATTCCCCGGTAGAACAATATTACTGGCAGCAAGTTCGCCCATGCTGTTGTATATCGCACATGCAGCTTCGATGATGGGCATCGCCAGCGCCGCACCACTCCCCTCACCTAAACGCATATCCAAATTGAGATAAGGCTCCAGCCCCAAATGCGACAGCGCTATACGCGCCCCTTTTTCTGCCGACAGGTGAGAAGGAATGAGATACGGTTTGATTGCAGGAGACATCTGGCAGGCTGCGAGCGCAGCAGTATAAGAAAGAAATCCATCCAGCAACACGGGTAAACCGCAAGAAGCAGCACCTAACATCACTCCAGCTACTCCGACCAAATCAAATCCACCCACTTTTGCCAGGACATCAACACCATCCTGAGGATTTGGTTGATTCAACGTAATCGCCCGGCGCACAACATCAATTTTATTAGCCAGTTTATCTGTCGGCAGGTTTGCGCCAATCCCAACCACTTCTTCAGGATCCCGGCCAGTGATTGTGCTGACTATTGCCGCTGCCGGTGTCGTGTTTGCCATCCCCAGTTCACCTACACCAAACAGCGTGACACCGTTTTTTGCCAGCTCCCGCGTATAACATATGACGTCCAAAAGCAACTTTTCAGCCTGACGGCGACTCATTGCCGGAGCTGAAGCAATATTGCCGCTACCTCGTGCGACACGCATGTTGATAAGCCCGGGGATAGGCTCAGCAGTATCAATACCAACATCAATTACGTGGACGTTAGCGCCCGCTTGTGCTGCCAGCACACACACGCCGGTTGTTCCGCGGGTCATATTTTCAGCCTGAATGGCTGTCACTTCTTTTGGGGAAATAGCGACCCCTTCCTCCCAGACGCCGTGATCGGCACACATAACCAGTACCGCTTTTTTGCCCACATGCGGTATGCCATTCAACCCCGGCATTCCCGCCAGTTGTACGCCAAGCGCCTCCAGCCTTCCCAGGCTACCAACAGGTTTGAGTAACCCGTCAATATGCCGTTGTGCACGCGACATAGCGGCAGGATCGATGGCAGGGATCGTATTCAGTAAATTGGCAAGTGTTTGCATGTCACGTCTCTTTATAGCAGCGCCAGCAGGAAGACCAGTTCACCAAGCTCTATAGCAGCTCCCAGCGTATCGCCGGTTTGCCCGCCCAGCGTACGTTTGAGAAGCTGACCGAGGATGAAAATCGCCACCATCGTCACCACCATAGCAGCCACACCATGCATACCCGGCAATAATACGGCAGCAAAAATAGCGGCTAAGCCGAGTGTGACGCAGGTTTGTCGCCCATCAATTTTGCCAATGAACACATTGCCAAGCCCTTCTTCCCGGGCATAACGATGACGATACATCAATAATGCGGCAGTCCCGCGGCTAACCGCGCATGCTGCCGCCAGCGATGCAAGGATCGGTTCGCCACGCAGAGCCAATTCGCTTAACACCAGAATCTTTGCCAGTACAACAAAAATCAATGCCAGACCGCCGTGGGTGCCTAAACGACTATCACGCATGATTTCCAACATGCGATCGCGGCTACGTGCAGAAAATACGCCATCACAGGTATCGGCGAGGCCGTCCAGGTGGAATCCCCCGGTCATCAGCGCCAGCACAAGTACGCTAAACAGTGCCGCCAGTGGTACGCCACACCATGCCTGCAGCACCATGAAGACCAGCCCGCTAATCGCGCCAAGCAATAATCCAATTAAAGGAAAAGTAATAATACCGCGAGAATAATGCTCGAAATCCAGTCCCTGGGACCAGCGACGCGGCACAGGCAGACGCGTAATAAAAGAGAGCATCGCCCAAAATAATTTACTCATTTGATTTTTACTCCAATACCCGAAACCACCAGCCACACTTCATTTGCCGCAGCGGCCAGTTGCTGATTTACCCGCCCGGCTATATCACGAAAATGTCGTGCCAGACGACTCTCCGGCACAATCCCCATTCCCACTTCGTTAGTCACTAATACAATCTTCGCGGGGCAACGTTGGCAGGCAGCAATCAACGACTGAATCTCAGCATTAATCGCCTGTTCCATCGCCTGATAATCCCATTCATCAGGGTCTTTATCTCCGCCATAATCAAACAACAGATTAGTCACCATTGTGGTAACGCATTCCAGCAACACAGCTTCATGCGGGTTAATGTCTGCATGAATTAATTCATCAAGATGTTGCCAACGCTCCACCGTGCGCCAGTGCGCCGGGCGGCCTTTCCGATGATGTTCTATCCGTGCAGCCATCTCATCATCAAGGATTTGCGAGGTGGCGATATACAGAACCTGTGAAGAGTCCCCAATAAGCGCCTCTGCGTGGCGACTCTTCCCGCTCCGTGCTCCACCTGTCACCAAAATCATCATACCGACTCCTGATTCAATTGTATGATGGTATTCATTGAACAGAACAATGGATCCCCCACCGTTGCTGACCGCAAAACATTTACGCGATTAATACTGCGCGTAATATAATTAAAAATCCAGCATTCTCAATCCATTACGAAAGAAGATGGCATTGCGGAATAGCCAGACTTCCTCGTGTTAACGTCCGACAAAATGCGTCATTGACAGCGGTTTCTCTGGAATGACAGATTTCATTCAGATAATGGATCAATGCCACAGCCCCACCAGCCGGACCAGTCAGCAAACGGGCATTGTGTTCTGCAATCACAATTACCGTCGTTCCCTCAGAATGAGGGAGCCATTCTGGTACGGATATCTCGCTTTCAGCTGCTATCAATAGCAGCACTGAATAATCGCTATACGCATCTGATAACGATTGCACAGGCCCACCGTCAAGAGGCTGGAAATCTTGCTGCCAGTCCTCACAGATAAAACCGCAGCCTCTACAGTGCTCTGTTGGTCAGCGCCTGCGAAGCAGACATTATCGCCCTGGTGCTTAATGCGGACACACCGTGGTCCCCTTTTTCGCCAGGCTTTACCTCGTCAATGAATCGCCCTGTTATTGGAGTAGTCACCAAAGCAGATTTAGCCAGCATGGAACAAATATCTTTGGTGAAAAGTTGGTTACGGGAAGCTGGAGCGCACAATGTGTTAGTAACCAGTGCGGTTAATAACAATGGAGTTGCAGAACTTTTTGCCTTGCTGCATACAGAAGAAGGCTGTCGCTAATTTCAATAGGTTATCAGATGGGAATGATGACGGTGATACACAGAAAAGAATCAATGAGCAATGAGGGTTGCCGGGCAACCCTCATTGAATAAAACAGGAATTACTTCGCTTCGCCGTTTTTCATTTCGCCCATAGCTTTCAGCTTTTTGGAGATATCGCGGCGTTCTTTGGAGAGCTCGGCATTTTTGATGATGTAATCGTCAACGCGATCTTCATAGTCACCTTTCATGCTGGCGATGATGCCCTGGATTGCTTCAACGCTCATCCCCGGCTTGATGTAATCGCTCAGGTTGTCCAGCAGCAGGACGCGCTTCTGGTTGTCACGGATCTTTTTCTCAACGTCCTGAATTTCACGTTGCAGTTTGTTCTTACGACGGAACAGACGAACAAATTCCAGTACGTCCTGGAATGAAGGCTTGGTAGTTTCCATTTTTATACCCCTGATAATGTGAGAGTCGGATTCGTTTAAGCAACCGCTATTCGTTAGGGCCAACATTACTCATAGCTGCCGCAGATGACAATGCTTTTATCCCTTATCACTATCATACCCTTTATCCTTGCTGAATCGAAGCAGCAGCAAGATGATTCTGAAGTTCAGGAATTATTTGCGCAAGGCCCGGCAAATCAGACTCGATAGCAACTCAAGCTGATGTGCCGTTTCCATGTTCAGCCACACATAACCATAGATTGGTGTTTCCACAACCTTCAGGTCATGGTGGTTATTCAGCAACTGACGCAGCTCTTCCACAGCATCGTTCAATTTTTCCGTATTGGCAAAAACCGGCTGCGGATTACCTTCGTACAGCGCATGAACAAGGCTCAGCAGTATTTGCTGCATCATGTGCTGGGTATCACGAAGTTTTTGCGCGTTCAATAACACGAAATGGCTGGGGCGCGTGGCCCAGTATGCATTGATTTGCAACTCCAGCATACAAACCAGATTGCGGTTAATGGTCTGGATACCTTCATATATCGATTTTGGAATACGAGTTTCTTTGCTGGCGGGCGCAATCAGCCCACGCATTTTCACGGCATCGGTCAGGAGTTTTTGTAGATGGCTTTCCAGACGCGGGCGTTCGAGCAAGTTCGGTGAGAATGCAGATTGATAGACCCGATTATACTCGGTCAGACTTTTTGCCAGTTGAATGCGCCAGTGGATGAACGCCCGTTGTGGCCAGATACCGGTAAACAACATTGCCAGTAAAGAGCCGAGGATCACATCGCCGCTTCGCCATAACGCCGTATCAATTTCACCTGTCGGGGAACCCACAACAATTGCCAGCGTCACCCCAATCAATAAACCTTGATACGGTTTCTTGCCCAGCGCCAGCCAACCGCAAAGGAACATGGCCGCCGCGCACCAGACTAACATCAGCGGTAACGAGATTAACTCCAGTTGCAGAGCGATAAGACCTAAAATCGACCCCAACACCGTACCGCCAATACGTTCGAAGGCACGAGGGACAACGTTCCCCCAGAACGAGATTGGCCCCATAATCACCACCATGGTGACCAGCGGCCAGGTGCTTTCCGGGATAGTAAACAGGCGGATAATGAGAAAAGTGAGCAGGAATGCCAGCGCGACCCGAGTACCATGCACAATGCGGTAATGGCGGTATACCCGGATTTCAAACGGGCTTAATGACTTATCGGCACGCACGCAGAAACTCCGTTAATGAAGATTAAAAGCGCTCATAACACATCTGTCGGCCAGAAGGCGCGCCTCTGAATTATCCGACGGACAAACCGGGAACAGTGTAATTTCCCGGCAGGAGCGAAAAAATTGAAAGGCGCATCTTACTCTTTTCGCTTTCAAAAAAAAGAGTGGTCATCGCGTTAACACACCGCCCTGAGATGAATTAGTGATGTTTTGGCTGCACCGCAACATACATTTCGATATCCCAGTACCCCTCTTCTGCGCCATTGTTCAAGTAAACCTCGAAGCAGGGCTTTGGCAACATTTCATAAGCACTGTCCTGCAAGAGGCTATTAAAGAACTGATACCAGGGTTTAGCAAAATCATCACCGACTACACGAGCCACCGCCACCGCATACTGACCACCTGAAATTTCTGTCAGAATGACGCCCTCACTTTCGGGGA
>ENA-OXVH01000196-OXVH01000196.1-human-gut-metagenome-genome-assembly--contig:-NODE-196-length-22149-cov-53.0559_pt1 | contig 22149 bp, 18 predicted proteins | sample MGYA00249247_ERZ652690 | MGnify/ENA primary metagenome ERZ652690 (study PRJEB26925, sample SAMN05826950) | human gut metagenome | biome: ENVO:2100002; feature: ENVO:00000062; material: ENVO:00002003... | reverse complement strand
AGCCACGGGGAATACAGTTGTAGATTATCCGATGAGTGCGCGCCTGGTCGTAGATAAGAGTAAAACCGTAAGCGATGTTACAGCGGGCACATTTTCAGCACCAGCAACTTTCTCTGTGACATACAACTAACGGCACGTCGAATTCAGGAACTGATTATGCTTTCCTCTAAACGTAAAATTAAGAAAAAAACAGGTCTGTTCCTGGCATTCATATTCACTACTTCCTTTTCGGCCTTCGCTGGGCAGGATATTAATTTAACTGCGAATGTAAAAAACAGCACTTGCCAGAGCGGTATCAGTAATCAGGGAAATATAGATCTGGGTGTGGTTGGCGTGGGCTATTTTGCTGGTAATATTTCTCCCGAGAGTTATCAGACTGGTGGTAAAGAGTTCACCATATCGGTGAAAGACTGTGCATTTCAGGGAACAGGAAATGTCTTAAATCAACTACACATAGACTTTAGGGCACAAAGTGGTGCAATGGCTAATGGTTCCCGACAAATATTTGCCAATGAAATTTCGTCAGGGGCGAGTAATGTAGGAGTGGTTATATTTTCTATCCAGGATTCGGCGAATATATTCAATGTTCTTAATGCTTCAGGCGGTTCTCGCTCCGTTTATCCAGTAATGTCGGATGACATGAATGGTTCGTCCTGGAAATTTAGCACCCGAATGCAAAAAATTGATCCTGCATTGAGTGTTACATCTGGTCAACTTATGAGCCATGTGTTAGTTGATATTTACTACGAATAACGAACAAAAATAACACCAACTCTAACAAAAACTCAATACTGGAGTAAAAATGAAGACACTCTTCAGATACTTTCTTTTTTTAGCACTGTATTCTTGTTGTTATACAGTTAGTGCATATACAAGTTTTATTGTGGGAAATAATGCAGGAGTTGATAATTATAAAGGACCTTCCACTGCTGCACGGGTAACCTTTAATTACACATCAACAGCAAGCAACCTGGTTTTTTATAAACCCACGCAACTCGGCCCGACAGGGGTAAAAATGTACTGGTCATACCTGGACACGGGTCCGAGTGGTATTCTTTACTGTAATACATCTGGCAGAGCAAATCCTGGGCCAATAACCATTGAAAATGCCATGGTTTATTCAGGTAAAGATTATGGTGGACATAAACTCTTTAAGACATCTGTTCCTGGTCTGTATTACACCATGTTAATATCAAGGGTCTGGTCTGCATACAATACAACAACTGATATTCAATCACCAGGAATCTATATCGGAGACACTTCAACCCAACAATTTCACTTCTCCATAACAGACAACGATCTACAAACCAAGGGTTGCAACAAAGCAAACAGCTACGATAAGTTTTGGGCTATTGGTGGTGTTGTACACGACATAACTGTTGAATTTTATACAGATGCTAGTTTCGATCCTACACTTAATCAGCAAGTCCAGTTATCCAGTTCATCCGATTACCTTTATGCGTTTAAGGCCTACAGTCCAGGTACCAGAGTCGTAGATCATAGCCATCACCTTTATGTCAATTTCACACTGAATAATGTCAAATTAACCTTACCAACATGTTTTACCTCCATACTTACCGGATCATCAGTCAATGGTTCAACGGTTAGAATGGGAGAGTATAGTTCCGGGACAATTAAAAATGGTGCTTCACCTGTTCCCTTTGATATTTCGCTTCAGAACTGTATTCGTGTGCGTAATATTGAAACAAAACTCGTCACTGGAAAAGTAGGTACTGAAAATACACAACTGCTTGGCAATACGCTTACCGGAAGCACCGCAGCCAAAGGCGTTGGCGTACTCATTGAAGGATTAGCAACCAGTAAAAATCCGCTAATGACATTAAAACCTAACGATGCAACCTCTATTTATAAAGATTATGAAACCGAAGATGACACCTCCGATGGTGTTTACCCTAATCAAGGCAGCGGCACATCACAGCCTCTTCACTTCCAGGCAACGTTAAAACAAGACGGAAATATCGCTATCGAATCCGGTGAATTCAAAGCCACCAGTACCTTCCAGGTAACCTATCCTTGATGACATTACCGCACCGCCATCATCTGGCGGTGCTGCAATTGATAAATCATTGCCCCCACCAATGTGACTGATAAAATGCCAGACAGCACGACATTACTTATCAGGATACGTTATGAAACCAACCACTATTGCTTCATTGCAGAAATGCAAGCAGGACAAAAAACGTTTCGCGACCATCACCGCTTACGACTATAGCTTCGCAAAACTGTTTGCCGATGAAGGGCTTAACGTGATGCTGGTCGGCGATTCACTGGGCATGACGGTTCAGGGGCATGACTCCACGCTACCGGTTACCGTTGCTGATATCGCCTACCACACTGCTGCTGTACGTCGCGGTGCGCCAAACTGCCTGCTGCTGGCTGATCTGCCGTTTATGGCGTATGCCACACCAGAACAAGCCTTTGAAAACGCCGCAACGGTTATGCGTGCTGGGGCCAACATGGTCAAAATTGAAGGCGGTGAGTGGCTGGTAGAAACCGTACAAATGCTGACCGAACGTGCCGTTCCTGTTTGTGGTCACTTAGGTTTAACCCCACAGTCAGTGAATATTTTCGGTGGCTACAAAGTCCAGGGGCGCGGCGATGAAGCGGCCGATCGACTGCTCAGCGATGCATTAGCCATAGAAGCTGCTGGGGCACAACTGCTGGTACTGGAGTGCGTGCCGGTTGAACTGGCAAAACGCATTACCGAAGCACTGGCGATCCCGGTTATCGGTATTGGCGCAGGCAACGTTACCGATGGACAGATCCTCGTGATGCACGATGCGTTCGGCATTACTGGCGGTCATATCCCTAAATTTGCCAAAAATTTCCTCGCCGAAACGGGCGACATCCGCGCGGCTGTGCGGCAGTATATGGCTGAAGTGGAGTCCGGCGTTTATCCGGGCGAAGAACACAGTTTCCATTAAGGAGTGACGTTGTGTTAATTATCGAAACCCTGCCGCTGCTGCGTCAGCAAATCCGCCGCCTGCGTATGGAAGGTAAGCGCGTGGCGCTGGTGCCCACCATGGGTAACCTGCACGACGGCCATATGAAGCTGGTCGACGAAGCCAAAGCCCGCGCCGATGTGGTCGTCGTCAGTATTTTCGTTAACCCGATGCAGTTTGACCGCCCGGAAGATCTGGCACGTTATCCACGGACCTTGCAGGAAGACTGCGAGAAGCTAAACAAACGTAAAGTGGATTTAGTTTTCGCCCCTTCGGTAAAAGAGATCTACCCGAACGGTACAGAAACCCACACCTATGTTGATGTTCCCGGCCTTTCTACCATGCTGGAAGGTGCCAGCCGTCCGGGACATTTTCGCGGCGTGTCGACTATTGTCAGCAAGCTGTTCAATCTGGTCCAGCCGGACATCGCCTGCTTCGGTGAAAAAGATTTTCAGCAACTGGCGCTGATCCGCAAAATGGTTGCTGATATGGGCTTTGATATTGAGATTGTCGGTGTGCCAATTATGCGCGCCAAAGACGGTCTGGCGCTGAGTTCCCGTAACGGTTATCTGACGGCGGAACAACGCAAAATTGCGCCTGGTCTGTACAAGGTTTTAAGTTCGATTGCCGACAAATTGCAGGCTGGCGAACGGGATCTCGATGAAATTATTGCTATTGCAGGCCAAGAACTGAATGAAAAAGGCTTCCGCGCCGATGATATTCAGATTCGTGATGCCGACACATTGCTGGAAGTCTCTGAAAACAGCAAACGTGCAGTGATTCTGGTAGCCGCCTGGCTTGGCGATGCCCGCCTGATCGACAACAAAATAGTCGAGCTGGTGTAATACTTAACTGGCGCTACGGCTGATGGCGCCAGTTATTCATTGCCACGTCATCTGTAAGCAATTATTCATATCGTAGACAACTTAGTTAGAGTTAATTAGCTTATCAATCTCTGTAAGAGGTAAAGTTGTCACCTCTGCAACGTCTTCCCGAGACATCCCTTTACTTAGAAAACGCTGGGCGAATTCCTGTCTTACTTCCTGTCTTACTTCCTGTCTTACTTCTTGATACGCTTCTTGATACGCCTTCTGGAATCCCTTCTCTTCAAACCACTGCGCTAACGTCTGCCTGGTTTCTCTCCGTGTCTTTATTTCCATATGTTCCCTTAATTATCTGGTCAGTTAACAATAACAATTATCTGGCTATAACTGATAATACAGACAACTTAGTTAATCAGTTTATCAATCTCAGCAAGAGGTAAATTTGCCATCTCTGCAACGTCTTCCCGAGACATTCCTTTACTCAGAAGACGCAGGGCGAATTCTTGCCTTTCCTCCTGTCTTCCCTGCTGAATCCCCTTCTCAATTCCTTTCTCCATTCCTTTCTCCATTCCCTTCTCAATTCCCTTCTCAATTCCCTTCTCTTCAAACCACTGCGCCAGCGTCATCATAGACTCCCCTCCCGTTTCCCTGTCTCTCAGCACACCATAAAACAAATCCGCTTGTTCAGTATGACCGCGTTGCAGCATATAGTTTTGCATGGCAACTAACTGACTTCCGCTAGTGTACCCTTCGTCAATCAGCGTGACCAGTTGCTCCAGCAATAACATTAAGTCGCGCTGGCGAATATGTTTTTGCAGTAGTTCGAGAATCGCAATCCGCCGATGTTGCATGATTTCGTCATCCGGTGTGATGGTGATATCCACCAGCGGGAAAGGGTTGTTGTAAACGCGTCGCGCCAGCTCCGGCGAGTAAAACATATCAAACCAGCACATTGAGAGCGGATAAGGTGTGGCCTCGCCCTGATAAAACAGAATCGGCACCACCAGCGGCAGCTTATCGTGATCCGCCTCCAGATGCCGGTGCATGGCGGCAATGGCATAGCGCATCATGCGAAAGGTCATTTTCTTATCCGGCTTGCTTTGATGTTCAATCACCACATGCAAATAACCGGGATTACCCTGCATTTGCACGGAATAGAGTACGTCCGTGCTGTACCCTTTCAGGCTTTCTTCAATAAAACTCCCCGACTCAAGATGCAGCGTGTCGAGGTCACACAGTTCGCGTAGTTCCGCTGGCAAATGGATATCCAGAAAGTCACGAGCCGTTTCCGCATGCATTAAAAATTGTTTAAATACCGCATCATGCGGTGTGGTACTCGGTGCATCCATCTTCCCTGCCTTCCGTGTTGTCTTGCGTGAAGGCAGTATCCAGTCAAGGCGCGCCGTCGTCAGCCGCCTCTTTAGTGTTTACCGAGCAGCGTTCAGAGAAATATCAATTCGTTACAGGCGATACATGGCACGCTTCGGCGCGGTACGCAAACTGCTGATGCAAATGCCGTCAGATGAGTAGACACTAAACAAAAATCGGGCAATACTGCGTGAGAATTTCCTCAAAGCAGGCATCGCCTGCTTCGTTAACGACAGGGTAGAAAGGTAGAAGTTATGATTCGCACGATGCTGCAGGGCAAACTCCACCGCGTGAAAGTGACTCATGCGGACCTGCACTATGAAGGTTCTTGCGCCATTGACCAGGATTTTCTTGACGCAGCCGGTATTCTCGAAAACGAAGCCATTGATATCTGGAATGTGACCAACGGCAAGCGTTTCTCCACCTATGCCATCGCGGCAGAACGCGGTTCGAGAATTATTTCCGTTAACGGTGCGGCGGCCCACTGCGCCAGCGTCGGCGATATTGTCATCATCGCCAGCTTCGTTACCATGCCAGATGAAGAAGCTCGCACCTGGCGGCCCAACGTCGCCTATTTTGAAGGCGACAACGAAATGAAACGTACCGCGAAAGCGATTCCGGTACAGGTTGCCTGATAATCACCCCTGCGGCTGGTTACTCACCAGCCGCGACATCGTCTCCAGCGAATCCGTTCTTAAGATATAAAGTCGTTTTAGTAACAACGGATTATCCCCCGGTTTTACTTTGCCTTTCATGGTTGTCACCGCCAGGTGAAATCCGGCTTCTTTTGCTGCCTTCACGGCTTTGTCATTAAATCCGCCAAACGGATACGAAAGATACCAGACATGCGGATTAAATTGCGCCAGAGCGCGGCGTGAACGTGCAAAATCAAACAGAATATTGTGCTCACTACGGCTCAGTAATATGGGTCGGCGATAACCATCCACCCGATGCAAAAAATGGGTATGTGACTGGAAATCAAATACATCGCGAATTTCGTTAAGTTCAGAAACGCTCATAAATTGCAGCGATTTTGGGTCCCACTTCTGCGGGTGACGTTTGATGCGCGAGGTAACAATAAACGCCGTCGCCTTCATACCATATTGTTTCAACACAGGATACGCATAGCGGCTCACCGACTTTAGGCCATCATCAAAGGTAATCACCACCGCTCGCGCAGGGAGATTGATCTTATTCTTCACGTAACCTTCCAGTTGCGCCATGCTCAGTGTCGCGTATCCCCTGTCGCGCAGCCAGGCCATCTGGTTATTGAAAGCGCGTACCGAGGTGGTCGTCGAAGTATGGCGAAAACGGGTGTTTTCTTCGTCGCGCAGAATATGGTGATAGGTTAGCACCGGCAGGCCATTATCGGGTTGGGCATCCAGCGCACTGATATAGGCCAGTCGATCGCCAATACGGACCTGATACCAGGTTTGATTTAACCTGTCTTTCAGTTTATGCAAAATTGGGTAGCGCAAATTGTCCGCCAGTACCCCAAACGGCGCACTGCCCGCACTCGGCGCGTTGTAGACCGGCGTATCTTTCCAGGTTATTAAGTTCTGATTACTCAGCGGCTTGTTGAGGTCACCCAAACCATCTTCAACTTTTTGTCGCCCCTGAACCGGCTCGAGATGCCCTTTATCGATAAACCCTTTACCAAAGCCAAAATTAAATGCGTAATAACTTGCGGCAGTGGGCTCCACGGCAATGATTTGTCCGGCCCGAATATTCCCCACGGTCACCATCTTGTCGCCAATTTGCGCCCAGACCGCAGCATTTTCGATGGTTTGCATATAACGGGCAGGTAACGCGGCACTGACACTTGCGGTAAACAGCATCAGCAGGAGAATAACAGCTTGTTTGTACATGAAAAAATAACCGAGGGTGAAACAACGCTTTTATTGTAGCAAAAGCGTCATCAGAATCGCGGGTTAATACTCATACAAATTATGTTTGAGGACGAAAGGCGGATTTTTTTGTTGCTGGTGCCAAAGACTACTCACCTCCGGCGCACCCAGTTCGACAATACGCTCGCGAAACTCTGCGCTGGATAACGTTTCACGGTAGACCAGCATCTGCTCAATTAACGGTAACGTGACGCCAGAAATCACTTCGCAACGGGAGTGTTTGTGGCTTAATAATGAAGCCACGCGGTACGGCGGCGCTCCGGCTATATCGGTTAAGAAGATGACACCTTCACCAGAGTCCGCTTCATGCAGAGCATCGCACATCATGCGGCTGAGCATATTAGAGCTTAATCCGCGCCAGAAATTCACGGCCCGGCACTGAAGAAGTGCCCCATGTTTTTTCTCCAGCGCATCCAGTATCTCTTGCGCACGGTCATCGTGACAGGTAATTACCCAACCTAACATCGCCTTCCTCCTTAGCCGAAAATCAGTCTACCCTGACCATTGTTGATAAAGGGTGATAGCCGTCAAAACTCCTCTCCCCCAAATCCAGAGGAGAGGAAATAGCCTTAGCTACGCAAACCACGTCCACGTTGGATCAGCGACCAACAGATCAAATAAAACGCCACAATAAAGACCACCAGTACACCGAAGGTAGTGACCAGCGGAACATCATTGATACCGAGGAAGCCGTAGCGGAAACCACTGATCATATAAACGATTGGGTTCAGATGCGACAGCCCTTGCCAGAACGGCGGCAACAAAGTCAGTGAGTAAAAGACCCCGCCCAAATACGTAAGTGGCGTTAACACAAAGGTTGGCACCAGGCTGATGTCATCGAACGTTTTGGCAAACACGCCGTTCAGCAAACCCGCAAGGGAGAACAACACCGCCGTGAGCACCAGCGTTAAAGCGACAAATACCCACGAATGCACCTGAAACGGCACAAAAAACAGTGAAATTGCCGTCACCAGAATGCCAACAAACAGACCACGCGCCACGCCACCGCCGACATATCCGGCAATAATGACGTGAGTCGGAACCGGCGCTACCAGCAGCTCTTCAATATTACGCTGAAACTTGGCACCAAAAAATGATGACGCGACGTTAGCGTAGGCGTTGGTGATCACCGACATCATGATCAGCCCCGGTACGATGAACTGCATGTAGCTGAAGCCATGCATATCGCCAATACGCGAACCAATCAGGTTACCGAAGATAATAAAGTAAAGGGTCATGGTGATGACTGGCGGCACCAGCGTCTGCACCCAGATACGCATAAAGCGATGGATCTCTTTCGCCCAGATGCTTTTTAGCGCCACCCAGTAAAGATGCATCATGCGCGCTCTCCTTGTTTTTCATTAACCAGTGAAACAAACAGCTCTTCCAGACGGTTAGCTTTGTTACGCATACTTAATACCTGAATGCCCTGCTCACTTAACTGCGTAAATACGCTGTTGATCCCCTGCTCACGCAGCACTTCAACTTCCAGCGTCGCGGTATCGACCAGTCGATACTGATAGCCATCGAGCTTCGGTAACGGGCTTTTCGGTGCGAGATCGAGAATAAATGTTTCTGATTTCAGCTTCGCCAGCAGCGCCTTCATCGAGGTATTTTCCACCAGCTCACCGTGTTGAATAATGCCGATATTGCGGCACAGCATTTCTGCTTCTTCCAGGTAGTGTGTGGTGAGAATGATGGTGGTGCCTTTGTCGTTTAAATCCTTCAAAAAGCCCCACATTGAGCGGCGAAGTTCAATATCCACGCCTGCCGTTGGCTCGTCGAGAATCAGTAGTTTAGGTTCATGCATTAACGCACGGGCAATCATTAAACGGCGTTTCATCCCGCCCGATAACATACGCGCACGTTCGTTGCGTTTCCCCCATAGATCGAGCTGCTTAAGATACTTTTCGCTGCGGATATACGCTTCTTTGCGCTCCACACCGTAGTACCCTGCCTGATTCACCACAATTTGCTGCACGGTTTCAAACGGGTTGAAGTTAAATTCCTGCGGAACCAGTCCCAACTGACGTTTAGCGTTCACGACATCCTTCTCGAGATCGTAACCAAATACGCTGACCCGCCCGGAGGTTTTATTTACCAGAGAGCTGATAATACCGATAGTGGTCGATTTCCCGGCCCCGTTCGGCCCGAGAAGCGCATAAAAATCACCCGCTTCGACCTGCAAATCTATTCCACGAAGCGCCTGAACGCCGCCTGGATAGGTTTTTTTAAGCTGTTGAAGTTCCAGTGCAATGGTCATAAATTTTTACTTACCTTACGTTCTTACACTTTATCTGTGGTTTAAATCGTCCCGGAGTTGCCCTATATTAGCCAAACGTAATTATTTGGTTACAGGTCGTTAACCTCCATGAAAGACATAGATACACTCATCAGCAACAATGCACTATGGTCAAAAATGCTGGTGGAAGAGGATCCCGGGTTTTTTGAGAAACTGGCACAAGCGCAAAAACCGCGCTTTCTATGGATTGGATGTTCCGACAGTCGCGTTCCTGCAGAACGTTTAACCGGTCTTGAGCCGGGCGAACTCTTTGTTCACCGTAATGTTGCTAACCTGGTCATTCACACCGACCTGAACTGCCTTTCCGTGGTTCAGTATGCAGTGGATGTACTCGAAGTTGAACACATTATTATCTGTGGTCACTACGGTTGCGGCGGCGTACAAGCCGCAGTTGAAAACCCGGAACTGGGGCTTATCAACAACTGGCTGCTGCATATCCGCGATATCTGGTTCAAACATAGCTCATTGCTCGGCGAAATGCCGCAAGAGCGCCGTCTGGATACCTTGTGTGAACTGAACGTCATGGAACAGGTGTATAACCTGGGCCACTCCACCATTATGCAATCAGCGTGGAAACGCGGGCAGAAAGTCACCATTCACGGCTGGGCCTACGGCATTCACGACGGCTTGCTGCGTGATCTGGATGTCACAGCGACCAACCGCGAAACTCTTGAGCAACGTTACCGTCACGGGATTTCCAATCTCAAGCTGAAACACGCCAACCACAAATAAAAATGCCATGCCGGATGCAACACATCCGGCAACTTCACACTTACTCGTCCAGCAGAATCACTTTGCCGATATACGGCAGATGACGGTAACGCTGTGCGTAATCAATGCCGTAACCCACCACAAACTCATCCGGGATCGAGAAACCGATGAATTCTACCGGGACGTTCACTTCACGACGGGACGGTTTATCCAGCAGCGTACAAATCGCCAGCGACTTCGGTTCGCGCAGGCTTAAGATCTCACGCACTTTCGACAGTGTATTCCCCGAGTCGATGATATCTTCAACAATCAGCACGTCCTTGCCACGGATATCTTCATCCAGATCTTTGAGGATTTTCACATCACGGGTGGTGGACATGCCGCTACCGTAGCTGGAGGCGGTCATAAAATCGACTTCATGAGATACCTGAACTTCACGGCACAGGTCCGCCATAAACATAAATGAGCCACGCAGCAGACCCACCAGCACCATATCGCTGCCGCTGTCTTTGTAACGCTCAGTAATCTGACGACCCAGTTCGGCGATACGCGCTTTAATCTCCGCTTCGGGGATCATTACTTCTACAGTATGTTTCATATCTCTAACCATATGATTTAAAAACAAATCACTTCGCACGGGCAGGTTTTGGCACCGCAACAAAGCGCAAGACACGCAGTATACCAGTAAAACTATTCATTCGCGGAATCTGTTAATAAAGCTCGAATTGTGATGACGATCACACATGTTAAAACCTATAATTAATTGCTACTAAAATATTAATGAATTGAAATGGTGTCTCTTTATGGCAATTAACAATACAGGCTCGCGACGATTACTCGTCACGCTAACAGCCCTTTTTGCAGCGCTTTGCGGGCTGTATCTACTCATTGGCGGAGGCTGGCTGGTCGCGATTGGCGGCTCCTGGTACTACCCTATCGCTGGCCTTGTGATGCTCGGCGTCGCCTGGATGCTGTGGCGCAGTAAACGTGCCGCGCTTTGGCTATACGCCGCCCTGCTGCTCGGCACCATGATTTGGGGCGTCTGGGAAGTTGGTTTCGACTTCTGGGCGCTGACTCCGCGCAGCGACATTCTGGTCTTCTTCGGCATCTGGCTGATCCTGCCGTTTGTCTGGCGTCGCCTGGTCATTCCTGCCAGCGGCGCAGTTGCCGCACTGGTGGTGGCGTTGCTGATTAGTGGCGGAATCCTCACCTGGGCGGGATTTAACGATCCGCAGGAAATCAACGGCACCTTAAGCGCCGATGCCACACCTGCCGAAGCCATCTCACCGGTTGCCGATCAGGACTGGCCTGCGTATGGTCGCAATCAGGAAGGTCAACGCTTTTCCCCACTGAAGCAAATTAACGCCGATAACGTTCACAACCTGAAAGAAGCCTGGGTGTTCCGTACAGGCGATGTGAAACAGCCGAACGATCCAGGTGAAATCACCAATGAAGTGACGCCAATTAAAGTGGGCGACACCCTTTACCTGTGTACCGCGCACCAGCGCCTGTTTGCGCTCGATGCCGCCAGCGGCAAAGAGAAATGGCATTACGATCCTGAACTGAAAACCAACGAGTCCTTCCAGCACGTAACCTGCCGTGGCGTCTCTTATCATGAAGCCAAAGCAGAAACCGCTTCACCGGAAGTGATGGCGGATTGCCCGCGTCGTATCATTCTTCCGGTCAATGATGGTCGCCTGATTGCGATTAACGCTGAAAACGGCAAGCTGTGCGAAACCTTCGCCAATAAAGGCGTGCTCAATCTGCAAAGCAATATGCCAGACACCAAACCGGGTCTGTATGAGCCGACTTCTCCGCCAATTATCACCGATAAAACCATCGTGATGGCCGGTTCAGTCACCGATAACTTCTCAACCCGTGAAACGTCTGGCGTGATCCGTGGTTTTGATGTCAACACCGGGGAGCTGCTGTGGGCTTTTGATCCGGGCGCGAAAGATCCGAACGCAATCCCGTCTGACGAACACACCTTTACCTTTAACTCACCAAACTCGTGGGCACCAGCGGCCTATGACGCGAAGCTGGATCTGGTCTATCTGCCGATGGGCGTGACCACGCCGGATATCTGGGGCGGTAACCGCACACCGGAACAGGAACGTTATGCCAGCTCGATTCTGGCGCTGAATGCCACTACCGGGAAACTGGCGTGGAGCTACCAGACCGTTCACCACGACCTGTGGGATATGGATCTTCCGGCACAGCCGACGCTGGCGGACATCACCGTTAACGGTCAAAAGGTTCCGGTCATTTATGCTCCAGCGAAAACCGGCAACATTTTTGTGCTCGATCGTCGTAATGGCGAACTGGTGGTTCCGGCACCGGAAAAACCGGTTCCCCAAGGTGCTGCCAAAGGCGATTACGTAACCCCAACTCAACCGTTTTCTGAACTGAACTTCCGTCCGACGAAAGATTTGAGCGGTGCGGATATGTGGGGAGCCACCATGTTTGACCAGCTGGTGTGCCGCGTGATGTTCCACCAGATGCGCTATGAAGGCATTTTCACCCCGCCATCTGAACAGGGTACGCTGGTCTTCCCGGGTAACCTGGGGATGTTCGAATGGGGCGGGATTTCCGTTGATCCGAATCGTGAAGTGGCAATTGCCAACCCAATGGCACTGCCGTTTGTTTCGAAACTGATCCCACGCGGTCCGGGTAACCCGATGGAGCAGCCGAAAGATGCCAAAGGCACGGGTACGGAATCCGGCATTCAGCCGCAGTACGGTGTACCGTATGGCGTCACGCTCAATCCGTTCCTCTCACCGTTTGGTCTGCCATGTAAACAGCCAGCATGGGGCTATATCTCGGCGCTGGATCTGAAAACCAATGAAGTGGTGTGGAAGAAACGTATTGGTACGCCGCAGGACAGTATGCCGTTCCCGATGCCGGTTCCGGTGCCGTTCAATATGGGTATGCCGATGCTGGGCGGGCCAATCTCCACAGCGGGTAACGTACTGTTTATCGCCGCTACGGCAGATAACTACCTGCGCGCTTACAACATGAGCAACGGTGAAAAACTGTGGCAGGGCCGTTTACCAGCGGGTGGTCAGGCTACGCCAATGACCTATGAAGTGAATGGTAAGCAGTATGTGGTGATCTCCGCAGGCGGTCACGGTTCATTTGGTACGAAGATGGGCGACTATATTGTGGCTTATGCCCTGCCGGATGATGTGAAATAACCATAATGCCCGGAGAGATCCGGGCATATTTCCGAATACGGTCTTTTTATACCGTAAACCCTAACATCATCCCCGTATCTTCATGCTCCAGCAGATGGCAGTGCGCCATATAAGCATGTTCTTTCGGTGCGTCGTGATTAAACTTCACCAGCACTTCACTGACATTGCCTTCTACCTTAACGGTATCTTTCCAGCCCGCGCGATGAGCCGCTGGCGGTTTGCCATTTTCTGACAAGATACGGAACTGCGTGCCGTGAATATGGAACGGATGCAGCATCATGTCGCCCACGCCAGAGATAACCCAACGTTCGTACTGCCCTTTCGCCGCAGCAAACATCGGCTTGTTCATATCAAACGCCTGCCCGTTGATTTTGTTGGCATGGTGGAAATCGAACTTCCCGCCGTGGTTCATATGATTCATATTGCCGTGCCCCATATGGCCCATCATCTGGCTGTGATCCATCCCGGCCATCGCCTGATCGCCATATTTCTCCATCAGCATCTGCATCCCCATCATATCGAGCATCGGGTCCATAGAGAGTTGCAGCTTACGTACCGTCAGCCCTTCCAGCGAAGGTAATGCTGGCAGGCTACTTAATGTGTCTGGCAAAGCACCAGAGGCACTAATGGCAATCGGCTGAATCCGCATTACCGGATGCGGCTTGTCAAACGGTGCAATCGCCATCCCCATCTGGCTGACCGGCAGCGTCACCAGGTCAAAGGGTTTGTTGTCGTTAACCTCCACCAGCACTTCAAAACGCTCGCCCATCAGCACCGGCAGTTCGCTCACCTTCACCGGTTCAGGTAGCAGACCACCGTCGCTGGCAATCACATAAAGCGGGCGATTGTCGCTGGTGGCGAAATTGAGCGAGCGGGCGTTACAGCCATTGAGCAAACGCAGGCGCAGCCAACCACGCGGGGCAGCGTGTTGTGGGTAGATTGCACCGTTGGTCAGCAACGTATCGCCAAACCAGCCCACGGCGGCGGTCATCACATCCAGTTGATAATCAATCTGCCCGTCAGCGCTAAATTTTTTATCCTGAACAATCACCGGGACATCATCAATACCCCACTGTTTTGGCAGCATTAATTTCAGGATCTCGTCATCTTCAATCACCACCAGCCCAGCCAGCCCCATCGCCACCTGTCGCCCGGTCTTGCCATGTTGATGTGGATGAAACCAGCAGGTAGCGGCAGGTTGATCAACGTTCAACGTCACCGAGCGCTTGCCACCTGGCGGAATAATTCCCTGCGGGCCGCCGTCGACTTCACCCGGTACTTCCAGCCCGTGCCAGTGCAACGTCGTCTCTTCCGTCAGTTGGTTATAGATATCAACCGTTACCGCTTTGCCGCGCTGTAATTTCACCGCCGGCCCCAGCAGATTGCCGTTATAGCCCCAGGTAGTTGCGGTTTTCCCGCCAAAGGTGGACTGGCCTGCGCCAATAGTTAACTGAATGCGATTACGGGCATCGGTCGTGAGCAAATCAGGGATCGGTAACGTTGGGCGTTCCGCCGCAAATACTGCGCGGCTCCACAGCGGTAAAGCCGAAGCCACGCCCAGCGCGACGGAATATTTTAAGAAATCACGACGTTGCATAGTTATTTCCTTATTCTTAAGCAGGCGAAACAAAATCAAACGTTGAGCATAGTCCTTCCCCTTACGGGAAGGTCAAGCCGCAGACACAATTTAATCGACAATAATGGTCGTCGCCTCGCTCGCAGTGTGCTAACGTTTATCTTCTTTAAGCCCCTGGTAGAAGCAATGAAGACGTTTTTCAGAACAGTGTTATTCGGCAGCCTGATGGCCGTCTGCGCAAACAGTTACGCGCTCAGCGAGTCTGAAGCCGAAGATATGGCCGATTTAACGGCAGTTTTTGTCTTTCTGAAGAACGATTGTGGTTACCAGAACTTACCTAACGGGCAAATTCGTCGCGCACTGGTCTTTTTCGCCCAGCAGAACCAGTGGGATCTCAGTAATTACGACACCTTCGACATGAAAGCCCTCGGTGAAGACAGCTACCGCGATCTCAGCGGCATTGGCATTCCCGTCGCTAAAAAGTGCAAAGCCCTGGCTCGCGATTCCTTAAGCCTGCTTGCCTACGTCAAATAATCCCTGATACCTTTTTGTAGAAATATTGACCGTGCATCCGCGGTCAATGTTAGCTATTATGTTGCGCCCTTTTTTTACGGGTGTTAACAAAGGAGGTATCAACCCATGGCCGAAAAAAAACAGTGGCATGAAACGCTACACGACCAGTTTGGGCAGTACTTTGCGGTAGATAACGTTCTGTATCATGAAAAGACCGATCACCAGGATCTGATCATTTTTGAGAACGCTGCATTTGGTCGCGTAATGGCGCTGGATGGCGTAGTCCAAACCACCGAGCGCGACGAGTTTATCTATCATGAGATGATGACCCATGTTCCGCTACTGGCCCACGGTCACGCGAAACATGTGCTGATTATCGGCGGCGGCGACGGTGCCATGCTGCGTGAAGTAACCCGACATAAAAACGTTGAGTCAATCACGATGGTGGAAATCGATGCGGGTGTCGTGTCGTTCTGCCGTCAGTATCTACCCAACCATAACGCCGGTAGCTACGACGATCCGCGCTTTAAACTGGTGATCGACGATGGCGTCAATTTCGTTAATCAAACCAGCCAGACCTTTGATGTCATTATTTCCGACTGCACCGATCCTATCGGTCCCGGCGAAAGTCTGTTCACCTCAGCATTTTATGAAGGATGCAAACGTTGCCTGAATCCTGGCGGTATCTTCGTCGCACAAAACGGCGTCTGCTTTTTACAGCAGGAAGAGGCTATCGACAGTCATCGCAAACTCAGCCATTACTTCAGCGATGTTGGCTTTTATCAGGCGGCGATCCCGACCTATTACGGCGGCATCATGACCTTTGCATGGGCGACAGATAACGACGCCTTACGCCATCTCTCAACCGAAATTATTCAGGCGCGTTTTCTCGCCTCTGGCCTGAAATGCCGTTATTACAATCCGGCAGTCCATACGGCAGCTTTTGCCTTACCCCAGTATCTGCAAGACGCACTGGCTTCACAGCCGTCCTAAGGAGAAGATAAGAAATTGAAAAAACTGAAACTGCATGGCTTTAATAATCTGACCAAAAGTCTGAGTTTTTGTATTTACGATATCTGCTACGCCAAAACTGCCGAAGAACGCGACGGTTATATTGCTTATATCGATGAACTCTATAATGCCAACCGTCTGACCGAAATCCTGTCAGAAACCTGTTCCATTATCGGGGCCAATATTCTTAACATCGCCCGCCAGGATTACGAACCACAGGGTGCCAGCGTCACTATTCTGGTGAGTGAAGAACCGGTTGACCCGAAACTCATCGACAAAACAGAACACCCCGGCCCACTGCCAGAAACGGTCGTTGCCCATCTCGATAAAAGTCATATTTGCGTACATACCTATCCGGAAAGTCATCCTGAAGGTGGTTTATGTACCTTCCGCGCCGATATTGAAGTCTCTACCTGCGGCGTGATTTCTCCGCTGAAGGCGCTGAATTACCTGATCCACCAGCTTGAGTCCGATATCGTAACCATTGATTATCGCGTGCGCGGTTTTACCCGCGACATTAACGGTATGAAGCACTTTATCGACCATGAGATTAATTCGATTCAGAACTTTATGTCTGACGATATGAAGGCGCTGTATGACATGGTGGATGTAAACGTCTATCAGGAAAATATCTTCCATACCAAGATGTTGCTTAAAGAGTTCGACCTTAAGCACTACATGTTCCACACCAAACCGGAAGATTTAACCGACAGCGAGCGCCAGGAAATTACCGCTGCGCTGTGGAAAGAAATGCGTGAGATTTATTACGGGCGCAATATGCCAGCCGTTTAACGGCTCTGGCGGAGCTCCCAGGCTCCGCCAGATTTATTTACTTCTGCTGCACGAAATTACGGTAAGCCGCCACCACCTGCAGAAAATCCTCAACGCCGCATAGCGACAGGCTTTCTTCGTCGTAGTAGTTCATCCCCTCTTCCATTTCATCGCCAGCGAATTCCAGTTGATTGGCGCGAACCATCACCTCTTCACCGTCCATCCATAGCGTGTACTCATGCCCTGCCCGCTGCCAGGAACGTTCGCTACCTTTCAGTGCGTGCGCTGCTTGTTCCACTTCATCAAGCAAGGCCAGGTTTTCTTTCACCTCTTCATTAAACCAGTGCCCGACCACTTCATGCCCCATGGACATACGCACCTTTACCACTCCGGTAATATCGCGCAGAAATTCGTAATCCATAGTGTGTTCCTCTGCTCCCGGCAATGCGCCGAAATCGCATTGCGCCATTGATGTAATTATCGCAGCCTTACCGGAGAAAAACAGCGGAACGGCGATGGTTTAGAAATAAAAAATGCCCGGGAATCTCATTCACCAGGCATTGTGTCGTTTATGCGCAGCGCGTGCGCTGACTTTTTAAACTGCAGTCTGGAAAATCACACCATCGGCTTTTTCAGTGTACTGAGAAAGCTGGTTGAAGTTCAGGTAACGGTAAGTATCAACGGCAGTTTTATCTACTTGCGCAACGTAGGTCTGGTACTCTTCCGGCGTCGGTAGTTTGCCAATCAGCGCCGCAACAGCAGCCAGTTCCGCAGAAGCCAGGAAGACATTCGCGCCAGTCCCCAGACGGTTCGGGAAGTTACGGGTCGAGGTGGAAACCACCGTCGCGCCGTCTGCCACACGCGCCTGGTTACCCATACACAGGGAACAGCCCGGGATCTCGATACGAGCCCCGCTCTTACCGAAGACGCTGTAGTAGCCTTCTTCAGTCAACTGTGCGGCGTCCATACGGGTTGGCGGTGCCACCCACAGGCGGGTCGGCAACTGACCTTTGTGCGCATCCAGCAGTTTACCAGCGGCACGGAAGTGACCGATGTTAGTCATGCAAGAACCGATAAACACTTCGTCGATCTTCTCGCCCTGTACCGCAGACAGCGGACGAGCGTCGTCCGGGTCGTTCGGTGCACAGAGGATTGGCTCTTTAATATCCGCCAGATCGATGTCGATCACTGCCGCGTATTCCGCATCTGCATCGGCTTCCAGCAGCTCAGGATTCGCCAGCCATTTTTCCATGCCCTGAATACGACGTTCCAGGGTACGACGATCGCCGTAACCTTCCGCGATCATCCACTTCAGCAGGACGATGTTAGAGTTCAGGTATTCAATGATCGGTTCTTTGTTCAGCTTGATGGTACAACCGGCAGCAGAACGCTCGGCGGACGCATCGGTCAGCTCAAAGGCCTGCTCAACTTTCAGATCCGGCAGACCTTCAATTTCCAGAATGCGACCTGAGAAGATGTTTTTCTTGCCTTTCTTCTCAACGGTCAGCAGACCTTGTTTGATCGCATACAGCGGAATAGCGTGTACCAGATCGCGCAGGGTGATGCCCGGCTGCATTTTGCCTTTGAAGCGCACCAGAACGGATTCCGGCATATCCAGCGGCATTACGCCTGTTGCGGCTGCAAATGCCACCAGACCAGAACCCGCCGGGAAAGAGATACCGATCGGGAAACGGGTATGGGAGTCACCGCCCGTACCCACGGTGTCCGGCAGCAGCATACGGTTCAGCCAGGAGTGGATTACGCCGTCACCCGGACGCAGCGACACACCGCCACGGTTCATAATGAAGTCCGGCAGCGTGTGGTGCGTGTTAACGTCAACTGGTTTCGGATACGCCGCGGTGTGGCAGAAAGACTGCATCACCAGGTCAGCCGAGAAGCCCAGGCACGCCAGGTCTTTCAGTTCATCACGGGTCATCGGGCCGGTGGTGTCCTGAGAACCTACAGAAGTCATTTTCGGTTCGCAGTACGCGCCCGGACGAATGCCTTTCACGCCACAGGCACGACCTACCATTTTCTGCGCCAGCGAGAAGCCGCGGTCGCTCTCAGCGACATCTTTCGCCTGACGGAACACATCGCTGTGCGGCAGACCAAGTGCTTCACGCGCTTTGGTGGTCAGGCCACGCCCGATAATCAGCGGAATACGGCCGCCAGCACGCACTTCATCAATCAGCACGTCGGTTTTCAGTTCGAAGGTCGCCAGCAGTTCGCCGGTTTCGTGGTTACGCACTTCACCTTTGTACGGGTAAACGTCAATTACGTCGCCCATGTTCAGGTTAGAGACGTCCACTTCAATTGGCAGTGCACCCGCGTCTTCCATCGTGTTAAAGAAGATGGGTGCAATTTTACCGCCGAGGCACAAACCACCGCCGCGTTTGTTCGGCACATGTGGAATATCATCGCCCATAAACCACAGAACGGAGTTCGTGGCGGATTTACGCGATGAACCCGTACCCACAACGTCACCGACGTACGCCAGCGGGAAACCTTTCTGTTGCAGAGCTTCAATCTGTTTGATCGGGCCAACAACACCTGGCTGGTCTGGCTCAATACCTTCACGGGCGTTTTTCAGCATCGCCAGCGCGTGCAGTGGGATATCCGGGCGCGACCACGCATCCGGTGCCGGAGAGAGGTCATCGGTGTTGGTTTCGCCGGTCACTTTGAAGACGGTAACGGTCAGTTTTTCAGCCAGCGCCGGGCGATTCAGGAACCATTCGGCATCTGCCCAGGACTGCATTACCTGCTTCGCATATTCGTTGCCTGCTTTGGCTTTCTCTTCTACGTCATAGAAGTTATCGAACATCAGCAGCGTGTGAGAAAGTGCTTTGGCAGCGATCGGTGCCAGTTTGGCATCATCCAGCGCGTCGATCAGCGGATGAATGTTGTAACCACCCTGCATGGTGCCCAGCAGTTCGATGGCTTTTTCCGGAGTCAGCAGTGGGGATTTGGCTTCACCTTTCGCGACAGCAGCCAGGAAGCCAGCTTTGACATAGGCGGCTTCATCGACGCCAGGGGGAACACGGTTGGTTAACAGATCTAACAGGAATTCTTCTTCGCCCGCGGGCGGGTTTTTCAGCAGCTCTACAAGTGCGGCCATTTGGTTTGCATCCAGGGGTTTGGGCGCAATCCCCTCAGCGGCACGCTCAGCTACGTGCTTACGGTATTCTTCTAGCACGACGGTTCTCCTCGCTCTCATTGTCATAGTGCGGCAGGCGATTCTCTTCACGCTCCTGTGAGACAGCAGTTTGTAGGGTAAATGCCCAGTACCGCAACGGGCAGAATAGCAGGATTTTGACGATGTGTTAATCTGTTTACAAAAAAGCAACATAAAAAAGTGGCTGAATCGTTAAGGATGGTCTAGAGATTGTTTCCCTCCGTAAAAACTTCGTTAATTCGCATGATGATAATCACCTTTCTCAACGAATCCCAAGATTAGTCAAAATTTAAACTACCGCCTCTTTATACTCGGATTCTCAGCACCTGCGGGTGGCAGTTCGCCGACCATTGCGATTTCCTTGAGATCCGAATTATGAAAATGACTTTGCCGTTTAAACCCCATGTGCTGGCGCTAATTTGCAGTGCCGGGCTTTGTGCCGCCTCTGCCGGGCTATATATAAAAAGCCGCACAGTGGAAGCGCCTGTGGAAGCGCAATCGACACAACTGACTGTGTCTGACGCTGCCGCGGTTACGCTTCCTGCAACGGTTTCCGCGCCTCCCGTAACACCCGCCGTCGTCAAATCCGCATTCAGCACTGCGCAAATAGATCAATGGGTTGCACCTGTCGCGCTGTACCCCGACGCTCTGCTTTCACAAGTGTTAATGGCATCAACCTATCCGACAAACGTTGCGCAAGCAGTGCAATGGTCGCACGATAATCCACTTAAACAAGGCGATGCTGCTATTCAGGCGGTATCTGACCAGCCGTGGGATGCAAGCGTCAAATCACTGGTAGCCTTTCCACAGTTGATGGCGTTGATGGGCGAAAACCCGCAATGGGTGCAAAACCTGGGCGATGCTTTTCTGGCGCAGCCGCAGGACGTGATGGACTCGGTACAGCGATTGCGGCAACTGGCGCAACAAACCGGCTCGCTGAAGTCATCAACCGAACAGAAAGTTATTACCACAACGAAGAAAGCTATACCGGTAAAACAGACAGTCACGGCTCCCGTCATACCATCCAATACCCTTTCAACTGCCAACCCCGTCATTACAGAGCCGGCAACAACCGTCATTTCCATTGAGCCCGCCAATCCTGATGTGGTCTATATTCCCAACTACAACCCAACCGTGGTTTACGGGAACTGGGCCAATACTGCGTATCCGCCGGTTTATCTGCCACCACCAGCCGGAGAACCGTTTGTTGACAGCTTTGTGCGCGGATTCGGCTATAGCATGGGCGTTGCTACCACGTACGCACTATTTAGCAGCATCGACTGGGACGATGACGATCATGACCATCATCATCATGACGATGATGATTATCATCACCACGATGGCGGTCATCGTGACGGTAATGGCTGGCAACACAACGGCGACAACATCAATATCGACGTCAACAATTTCAACCGTATCACCGGTGAGCATCTTACTGATAAGAATATGGCATGGCGGCACAATCCAAACTACCGTAATGGTGTGCCCTATCATGATCAGGATATGGCAAAGCGGTTTCATCAAACCGATGTCAACGGCGGAATGAGCGCCACGCAGCTACCTGCTCCAACACGCGATAGCCAGCGTCAGGCGGCAGCAAGTCAGTTTCAGCAACGAACACACGCCGCACCCGTCATTACGCGAGATACCCAACGTCAGGCAGCGGCACAGCGGTTTAATGAAGCTGAACACTATGGGAGCTATGACGACTTCCGCGACTTCAGCCGTCGCCAACCACTGACCCAGCAACAAAAGGACGCCGCTCGTCAGCGTTATCAGTCGGCCTCGCCTGAGCAGCGCCAGGCAGTCCGCGAGAAAATGCAGACTAACCCACAGA
>ENA-OXVH01000187-OXVH01000187.1-human-gut-metagenome-genome-assembly--contig:-NODE-187-length-22557-cov-44.1752_pt1 | contig 22557 bp, 21 predicted proteins | sample MGYA00249247_ERZ652690 | MGnify/ENA primary metagenome ERZ652690 (study PRJEB26925, sample SAMN05826950) | human gut metagenome | biome: ENVO:2100002; feature: ENVO:00000062; material: ENVO:00002003... | reverse complement strand
TTGCAGCAATTGATGCCATATTAATGGCTGAGGTTTGCCCAATCAGAGAATCGTTGCAGACAAACTTTCCATAGGTAAAACCAAAATTATCCGTCCCTGTTTCGGGCACATCCATATTTGACGATCGCCCCCAACTGGCAGGGCTTTCCGAATTGAGCATGTAGTTTGTTCTTTGCCCCTCAATAAGCAGGCCATCACGTTCAAATCGTGGCTCGTCAATGGCAGCCTCTGTCAGCACACCAGATTTGTTAATATAGGTTGCTTTCGATGCACGTTTAAACTTAACAATCTTGTCGCCAGGCATCGTTATTTCATCGTCACCAATAACAATTTTTTTATATGACGGCGAAAAGCCCGTAATCATATCCAGCGAATCGTTAAATGGTATCCACACATCAGGCAGCGGCTGTAAGACATATTTATACGGCTCCGCAGCCTGGCTTGCGTACTCTCTGGCTGCATCTTCGCTTGCTTTAGCTGCCGTCTGGCTTGCTGCCGATGCTTTCGCTGAGTTCGCAGCCGCTGTTTCGCTCACCTTTGCGTTGGTTTCACTGGTTTTTGCTGCTTTTTGACTGTTAGCTGATGCAGTGGCAGAAGCAGCCGCCGCGCTTGCAGAACTGGCTGCGGCACTCTCGCTTTGAGCCGCTGCATCCTGACTGCTTTTCGCCGCAGTTTCACTGGCTTTGGCATTCGTTTCGCTGGTCTTCGCTGCCGTCTGGCTGGACTTTGCGTTAGTTTCACTCGTCTTCGCAGCTTTCTGGCTGTTAGCCGCAGCAGTTGCTGATCCAGCTGCTGAAGTCGCAGAACCGGCTGCCGCGCTCTCGCTTTGGGCTGCTGCAACCTGGCTGTTTTTTGCTGCAGTTTCACTGGCTTTAGCATTCGTTTCGCTGGTCTTCGCTGCCGTCTGGCTGGACTTTGCGTTGGTTTCGCTCGTCTTTGCGGCTGTCTCGCTATTTTTCGCGTTGGTTTCTGATTTTTTAGCTGCTGTTGCGGAGTTTGCCGATGCAGTCTGCGAGGCCGCTGCCGCCTGTGCTCTGTTAGCTGCATTCGTTTCTGAGGTTTTCGCCGCGTTCTTCGATGATGCCGCTGCAGTTTCGGATTTCTTTGCCGCCGCTGCGCTCTGAGAGGCGGCTTCAGCGTTGCGTGCCACATCCTCCACCATTACCTCAAAACGACGCAATGCCTCCGGCATGACATCCTCTTCCGTCATGGCTCCCAGAAAATCATTCAGCGTCCCCGGCTTAGAATCTTCATACACGGTGATGGTCCCGGCATGTGACGGCGGGAATCCTTCCACCAACAGAATAACGCTGTACTGACCGTACTCAACGTCCATGCTATAACGCCCGGCTTCATCCGGATTTTCTGAGGCCACCGTGTTCACCACAACTGTGGTGCTGTTACGTTTTGCTTTGAGCTGAATGGTGCAGTTCTGTATCGGTTTTCCTGCACCGTCTTTCAGCACACCTGAAATCTGTACTGCCATATTCACTCCACAAATAAAAAAGGCACCATTTCTGGTGCCCGAATTTGGGTTTTAAAATTCAACTGATACTGATGCCGGCTGTTGATTTCTTCATCACGACAACAAGAAGGTCGCTGATACTGGTCGTTGGCGTCCAGTTATTTGCACCATATGAAGAAACATTGAAAGTCAGGGTGACATGGCCGTGTCCGGCAGGCATATCAATGACTGATGAAAATACCCTGCTGACATCCGTCGCGGGTTGCTGAAAGATTTCCTGTCCGTTCTTCAGCACCTGCAGCTTACAGGTTGAATACCAGTATGACTGTTGGTTGTTGCTGTTGAAGTTTTCATGCTTACCACCGCGAAACAGAACGGGGGGGATTACTATCTGACGGTCAAAAGCCTGGTCATCGTACACCGTGACCGTTATTGTACCGCTGGCATAACTGCTATTTCTCGGAAAGGCTTTTCCCACCGTTTTAACAATATCGCCTTCAATCTGGTTGGCTGACAGTTTTCCCAGAATCCGGCAGTTCTGATTAATCGTGACATTGTTGAGCGTCCCGGAGTTCGCGTTCACGTTACCGCTGATATCCGCATTTTTCGCCGTCAGCCGCCCGTCCGGTGTCAGGGAAAATGCCGGAGGATTACCGCCACTGGTAATGGTGGGAGCCGTCAGATATTTCAGGAACACTTCATTCATAAATATCTGATCGCCCTGACCAACAAACATCGGCTTTGTATTGCCATTCGCAGGATTAATCATCGCAATCCTGTCCGCCGCCAGCAGCACCTGACTCTGCATACCGTCAGGGGTATTCTCAATACCGGCACCAATACCCGCGATATAAAGGCGTCCGTCCTGCATCTGCTGCAGCTTCACAGCCCACATGCTGTTCAGGTTATTATTTGTATCAACCTGAACCTTCTGTATCTGCTGGATCGCTGCACTCTGGTCTTCCAGTTTCTTATTGACGGTCTGCGTGATTTCATTGCTGACATCCGTAATGGACGTCCTGATTTCAGCCAGGTCAGGCGCAAGCTGACCGTTATCAATCTGCGTCCACAACTCCTGAGCCAGATGGGTTTTCCCTATCTCTCCTTTGAAAAAATCCAGATAGCCGGATGCATCATCACTCGGATGGCCAACAGCCTCCACAAATGCCGATTTGCCAACGGTGTTCACACTGCGAATGTAAAAATAATAATCATGGCCCGGTTTGATATTGATACTGGCGGCTATCCAGTACAGCGCCGTACCAAGATAACGCGCGCTGGCTTCAACCTGCCTGATATCGGTAATCCGCTTTTCCGAGAACCAGAACTCAAACTGTACCGTCGGATCATAAATCGCAAGATGCGGCGTGGCGGTTATCTGAAAATAGCCCGGCGTCAGCTCAATCCTCGACGGTGCTGCCGGTGCGGCAATCCGGAACGATACCGACGCCGGATCGCCCTGCTGTCCCCACGCATTTACCGCCCGGACTGTCAGCGTGTACCGCCCCAGCGCCAGTTGCGTGAAGCGGTATGTGGTTTCCGTCGTCCGGGCCGTGCTGACCAGCCGCTCACTGCCGTCATCCGCTGCCACGGTCAGGCGAAGCATAAAGCTCACCCCCTTCACCACCTTCGGCGTGTCCCAGCGCGCCAGCACCTGATATTCCCCGCTGTCTGCGGTGACTTCGGCAGTCAGGTGCTGCACCGCTGGCGGCGTGACACCGTTCACCGTGCCGCTCTGGTCGCCGTCAAAGTGCGCCCCGTTATCCACGATGGCCTCTTTTTCCGGTACATGCTGCACGGCAGTGATGGCATACGTGCCGTCATCGTTCTCACGGATACTCACACAGCGGAACAGGCGCTGGCGCAGCGTCGGCAGCTTCAGCCCCCACACGCTGTATTCTGCAACGCCGTCAGGAACACGGCTTACTTTTACCTTCACGCCGTCGGTGACGGACTGGACCTCCACGCTGACCGGATTCCCCTGTCCGTCAACCAGGCTTATCAGCGTGGTGCCGGAGGATGGCAGCGTGATTTCACGGTCGAGCGTCAGTGTCCGCGTCTGGCTGTTCACCGCCAGCACGCGCCCGCCGATGCTGATACCCGCATAGTCATCATCACAGATTTCAATGACATCCCCCGGTACATGGCGAAGCCCTTCTGCACCCACGCTGAAGTCCACGGTCTGCGTTTCCAGTAGCTCCGTTTTAATCAGCCACAGCCCGGCGCGGTGTGCCTGCCCCCGGCTGGTACAGCCAAAGGCATCCATCTTCGTGACGTTACGACAGTAACGGGCAATGGCCTGCGTGTCCTCCACAAGCTCTGTCGCCGTCTCCCAGCCGTTATCCGGGTCAATCCAGTTCACCTCAACGGCATTATGGCGGTCCTTCAGGGCGCTGAAGCTGTAGCGGAACGGCGCGCCATCATCCGGCATCACCACATTACTGCGGTTATAGGTCCACACCTTATCCGACGGTCGGTCCTGCACGAACGTCAGCGTCTGCCCGTTCCATACCGGCATACAGCGCATCGCCGAGCAGAAATCACTGAGAACATCCCACGCCTTACGCTGTGTGGTCAGGTAGGCATTACAGGAAATGCGCGGCTCCGTGCCACCAAAACCGTCCGGCACCGACTGGTCGCAATTCTGGCCGATGACATACAGCGCCCATTTGTCCACATCCGCCGCACCAAGACGTTTACCCATGCCGTAGCGCGGGTGGGTCAGCATATCCCACAGACACCAGGCCATGTTGTTGCTGTATGCTGGCTTAAACGTTCCGTCCCAGATACCGCTGTATTGCCGCGTCTGCGGGTTATAGTTCGACGGCACCTGCAGAATGCGCCCGCGAAGATGATAATTACGGCTCACCTGCTGGCTGCCGAACTGTTCCGAGTCCACCTGCACGCCGACCAGTGCCGTGTTCGGGTAGCACTGTTTCACATCGATGATTTCGGTGTATGACGACCAGAGCGTTTTGTTCTGCAGCTGGTCTGTGGTGCTGTCCGGTGTCATCCTGCGCATCCGGATATTAAACGGGCGCGGCGGCAGGTTACCCACCACCACCGATGCCAGATACTGTGAGGTGGTTTTGCCTTTAATGGTGATGTCTTTTTCCGTCACCCAGCCACCGTTACGCTGTATCTGAACCAGCAGGCGGACTTCCGACGGATTCCGGTCCCCCTTTGAGGTGGTTTCCACCAGTGCCTGCACACCGAAGGTAAAGCGCAGACGGTCGATGTTTGCAGACGTGATGGTCCGGGTAATCGGCGTGTCGTACTTCACTTCCGTACCCAGCACCGTCTCGGAGCCGGAGGATTCAAATCCCTCCGGCGGTGTCTGCTCCTGCTCACCTGCCCGGAAAACCACCGTGACACCGGAGATATTGGTATTCCCCTCACTGTCCAGCACTGGCGTACTGTTCAGCAGCACACTTTTTAATCCGTCCACCGGACCTTCAATCGGCCCTTCACTGATGGCGTCTATCACGCTCAGCATCTGCGTGGACTTCAGGTTGTCCTTCGCTTCGCGCGGGGTATGCCCCTTACTGCTGCCTTTACCCATTCCTCACGCTCCAGAAACGACAAAACCGCCCTGAGGCGGTTTCACATAAAACGTTTTTCATCAACGACCAATCACCACAACCTGACCACCGTCCCCCTCGTCTGCCGTGCTGATCTCCTGAGAAGCCACCCGCGACCCCACGCGCATTTCACCGTACAGAACAGGCAGAACATTGCCCTGGGCAACCATGTTATCCAGTGATGAGAAATAGGTGTTCTGCTTACCGTTATCCGTGCTGGTCGCTGTGGGCGTCCGGGCTTTCGGTGCCAGCATCTGGGCCACACCACCCAGGATCATACTGGCCCCTGCCGCATACATGCCCGATACAGCCGCGGCACCCAGCCAGCCCACAGGGTTCCACCATGCCACCGCAATCAGCGCCGCCCCCAGCACCACCTGAAACACACCGCCACTTTTAGCTCCCGCCAGACGCGGCACGATGTGGATCACGGCACCATTTGCCAGCGGCTCATTAAGACGGGCAGATAATTCGGTTTCACCTGCATCACGCCCGGCAATGCGCACCTGATACCAGCCGTCATTCAGTTTCTGACGAAACGCCGGGAGCTGTGTGGACAACGCCCGGATGGCTTCAGCCCCCGTTTTTACACGAAGGTCGATGCGGCGGCCAAATCGTTGTAAATCCCCGTAAAGGCAGATGCGTGCCATGCCCGGTGACGCCAGAGGGAGTGTGTGCGTCGCTGCCATTTGTCGGTATACCTCTCTCGTTTGCTCAGTTGTTCAGGAATATGGTGCAACAGCTCACCGTCGCCGCAGTAAATGGCGGCATGATTCGGCACCGATGAACCAAAACAGCACAGCAGCACATCGCCCGGCTGCGCCGCTGACAACGGCACCTGATACAGCCCTGTGGCCTCCAGATTATCCAGATAGAGATTCTGGCCGTTACACCACCAGTCATCCTCACGATGAAAGTCCGGCATCTCAATCCCCGCCAGATGATAAGCATCCCGGAACAGCGTGTAACAGTCCGTCACCCCGTGCTCAAAGCGCCGCCCGGTAAGATGCGGCACACAGCGGAACTTATGAATCTCACCCCGGCAGACCAGCCACCAAGGCAAATCGCTCTGCACCTGCAGCCGCCTGTCAGCCTCACTCAGCCAGGGCAGACCACCGGGGTGGCTGTGGACCAGCGCCACAATCTCACCCTGCATCTCTGCCCGCAGCCAGTCCTCCGGCGACATCCGGAAATACGCCTCCGGCTCACCGGAGATATTCACGCAGGGAAAATATCTTTCCCCTTCCGGCGTTCTCACCACGAAGCCGCACGACTCCGCTGGCGCACATCGCCGGGCGTGCGCCAGAATCGCTGATTCTGTCTGTGTCATGGGATTACTGCGAAAGTTTGTTAATGGAAAGGAAGCCGCCAAAGTTGCCGACGTTATTGCGAAACTTACAGCCGCTCAGGCATTTGCTGCATTTATCCTTCGTGATATCGGACGTCGGCTGGTCATATTCATCCGCGACAGCCGGACCATGATAACCGCACTCATCACCGCGATAGGTCCAGGTGCAGGTGTTGGCCAGCATGATGCGCCCCGGAAAAACAGCACCATCCGTTTCCGTCGGTGTGGAGAGCACAAAGGAGGCACTGACCGCACTCAGTTCGCTGCACTGCTCGATGCGCCAGCGGCTGATCACCTCCTGCTCCGGATCGGCGTCGCTGTTTCCGTTGACGAAGTTCACCGCATCCAGAAAACGGGCGTAAACCTTACGCCTGACCACCGTTCCGCCGACCAGACTCTGCAGGTCTTCCGCCATCCCGGTGACCATGCCGTGCAGGTTAGAGACCGTCAGTGTCGGACGGGCAGCACTGCCCTTACCGTTCAGTTCAAATCCCGTCCCCTGAATGGGGTATGCCTGATACTGCCGCCCCTGCCAGGTGACCGGCTCACCTTTTTCGTTCTGCTCATTACAGAAAAAATAACGTTCACCACCGACCTCTGTCAGATCGATTTCCCAGAGCACCACCAGGGCTGACTGAGTAAGGCGTGTCGTCTCATGATGTGTTTCCTGTGGAATATCCTGCATCAGGGCCTCCTATGCCACGACCTGTTCAAAATCTGCCGTTATGGTTACCCACAGCGCCCCCACGCTTGCCGACCATTTACGACAAACCACCCTGATCGGCCTCCAGTCATAAGGTGGCGTCCACTGAAATGCGCGGACGCCACCGTGCCGTTCCAGAAAGGCTTTTAAAGATGGGTGTTCACATTTACGAACACGTATCGTCACGCTGTAAGTCGACAACTGGTTATTCAGTCCCGCCGCACGACGCTGTTCATAACCATCGCCCAGCTTCACTGTCACCACTTTCGGCTCTGATACCACATTCATATCCGGGCGCACTTTCCAGTGAAACGTCTCCATTACCGATATGCTCCACTTAACCGACCACCATCACGGGCCTGCTGTTGCATAAAGTCCGCTGCCGCTTTTTTCCCAAGGTCATAAACCACCTTCAGGGCAGCCGGACCTATCTGCCCGTTCGTGCCATCGTTATTGATCTCGATGTTGTACTGCGGGGAAAACATCGCCATACCTGAACCCCCAATATCCGCCACAACCCCCAGCTTACCGTCAGCACCACGACGCAATGGCAGAATGGCTTCAGGTCCCGCTTCCCCCATCACACCCGCGCCTTTTGCAAAAGCAAAAAACGTCGGACGGTTAACCACCGTGCCACTGTAACGACTCAAATCAGCAGACTGATAAATCCCCCCATTGGCATTCAGGGAAAGGCTGCTGAGATCAAATCCCAGTACACTGCCAATCCCTTTTATCGATTTCATCATGGTTGCCTGCGCCAGGATTTTCGCCATATCTGACAGCACAGAAGAGGTGAAGGATTTGAAATTGAGTTTGCCGGTAGTGACAAAAGTTGCCAGGCCATTTCCCATGTTGCTGAAGGCTGACGAGAACACCTGTTCTGCTGTTTCTGCCGTATTATCTGCATCCACGGTAAAATCCTGAAATGCACGCAGGACTCCGTTTTTCCAGTTACCCTGCACAACTTCAAGCTGTTGCCAGTAACGGCGATTCTCATTCAGTTGTCGGTTCAGGCTCTCCGTCAGCGCCTGCTCGGCCTTTCTGTAGTCATCCGTGTTATATGTCCCTTTCTGCTCACTATCCCGCCTCAACTGCTCCAGCTGTTGCTGGTATTTCTGGCGAAGACTCAGTTGTACCTGATATCGCTGTCGCTGCTGATCACCCATACCCACCGTGGCGATATCCAGGTCATGTTGCTGACGCTGAGCGCGCTCTTCTTCAGCCAGTTGACTGGTCAGCTGAATTGTTTTTTTCTTCAGCTCGTTGAGTGCCGTCTGTTTCTGAAGCTCCTGCTGTTTTACATCCAGCAGCGTCAGTGCCTGAATCAGTTCATCTTTACGGGCCAGCACACTCTTTTCATCTGCCGTCAGTTTTTTCCCGTCCAGGCCGCTGATGCGCTGCTGCAGAGCCAGGAGCTGTTTATGCGCTTCTGTCATCCTTTCCGTGGCAATGCCTGCTGACTGTCTGGCAGCAGCAATCTGTCCTTCCACCTGTGCCTGTTGCTGACTGTACTGCAGCAATAACCGGGTGGCCTCATCATTACGGGTTTCGCGTGTTTTTTTCTTACCGGATGCCAGGGCTTTCTCGTAACGTTCATTTTCACGTTGTATCGCCGCATCCCTGACAGCCTGATCGGCGTACTGCATGGCATTAATACGCGCAATTTCACGCTGATGTCGTGCAGCTTCCGTTTCATTCATCCGGTTCAGTGCAGCATTTTCAGCATTACGGCGTTTCTGTTGCTCCTGATAATTCCGCTCTGCCTGCTCTTTTGCATCCTGCAAATCCTTCTGGCGTTTTTTCTCCTGAAGATCGTTAAGACGCTGCTGATCGTATTCAACCTGAGAAGATGATGCCGTCCAGGGGAGTCTTTTCGCCCGCGACACTTTCTCCTGCAAAGTGGCAATCTGCGCATCCAGCGAATCTTCACGACCAATATTCATGGCCGCATCCCAGAACTGCTTCCACCAGTCAGACAAAGTTTGCAGCGTACTGCCCAGCGCATTGAGGTTATTATCAATATCCGCAGTACGCCGACCGGTTTCCTCTGCCAGTGCAGACATGGCTATCCGTGCCGCATCACTGGACCGCCCCTGCTCTCCAAGGACGCGTATCTGCTCAAGCTGAGTGGCAGTAAGAAAATGCAGCTCATTGTCCAGAGACTTCGCGGCATTTACAGGCTCATCCTTCAGCCGCTTAAACTGATTTATGGTATCGCTGACCGACTGGCCAACCGATCGCTCCATCTGTGCGGCAGCTCTCGCCACCATACCGATATCGTTTCCACGAAATGCACCACTCCCCACCACCTGAGCCAGCGCACCGGCTGCAGCATGTTGCGTGATACCATTCCCGGAAATAGCACGACTGAGCGTCCACAGCTGCCCGGCAGTGACTCCGGCATAATGCCCCGTCAGCGACAGCTGGCGGTTAAATTCTTCCCCCTCCTTCTGACCGTCATACCAGGCTTTACCCAGACCATAGACGGCCGCGGTAATACCGCCAATAACCCCGCCCAGCATCATGCCTTTCGGTGACATCAGTGTGTCTATCCATCCGGCACGGTTAGCCAGCGTTATCCCGGATCCCCTCAGCGCCCCTAAATTGCCGCGGGCCAGTTCACCTATCAGAACGCCTATCTCCTGGCGGGCCGCTGCACTTTTCAGACCCAGCGAATGCGTGGCTTTTCCTGCCCGCTCCATTTTGCGGATATACACTTCTGCAGCACTGCTTACCCCCAGCTGGGCAGCCCTGGCACGAAGCAACTCAGAAGAAGAAAGATTCTGGCGGGTTGCCTGCTCTTTAAGCTGACGGATAAACGCCACTTTCTGTCGGGTAGCCTCTGCCTCAGCCTGCGTAAGAACACGGGTTTTCGCCGTAACCTCAGAAATCAGCGCCAGATAATCCTGCTGACCAATCCCGCCACTGTTTCTGGCCTGTCGGATCTGCTGCTGAATACGCTGTAATTCCTGCAGCCCCGCACTGGCCTGTTTCACACTGTCAATCTGACGATAAAACGCAGCAGCCGCTTTATCCTGAGCCTCCGCCAGAGCCATGGCCTGCGCCTGTTCCTCGCGCATTTTCTGGCTCAGTGCCTCCATGCGCTGGCGGGTTTTCTCCACCTCGCGGGCCATGCGTTCATGAGCCTGTGCGTTCTTCTCCACCGTCTGCGCATGGACGGATGCGGCTGTTGCAGCCGAAGAAGCTGCCTGCGTTGTCTGCCGGGCGGCCTGAGTCTGACGCTCCATAAAACGCTGCATACGGGCAGAAGACCGTTCTGCATCGCTGGCTGCACCATTCAGAAGGTTTTTGATACGGGGAATTTCATTTTTAAACTCTGCCGCATCAATCCCCAAATCAATGACCAGGTTGGCTATCTGGTCCATAACGCACACCTCCGGAAATACCTTCCCCAAGATGCATCAGTTCTTCGTCCGTTCGCTCCGGTATCCCGTTCTCTTCCGGTAAAAGGCTGAAATCAGCCACCGCAGCATCACTGCTGCCGGACACCATTCTCACGATCAATGCCTTCAGCGAGGCAAACTGCGCATCCATCCACACATCACTGAAGCTCTGCATCCGGAAATAATCGCCCCACTCACCAAGCTCAGTGGCCGACATTTCCGACAGCATCCGCCGCCAGTCTGCCCGCCGGAACTCCCGGGCAAGCCGCATGACAAACTGCATTTCCCGCGTCAGGACTTTTCCGGCGTCAGCGCCTCATGCTCATCATCCACGGCATTATCAATGGCCCCCATACCGCTCAGCGACAGAACCATCTCCGCCCCCGCACCCAGGGCATCATACGACCATGTTGTAATAACGGATGCGCAAAGCGTCTCTACATCCTTAGACTGATCCGCATTCCACAGTGAGCGGGAAACCAGCCAGGCATTGATATCCATCCCCATCCGCAGAAAAGCAATCTGTCGTTCAGCCTCCGGCAGTTCTCCCTCCACGGCATCAAACTTTGCCGTTCGCTGCTGAACAAACGTCAGATATTCAATTCTCTGCAGCCCGGACAGCTCACTGAGCACCACGGACTGTTTTTCATAATTAAACGTGTCCTGTTTCAGAAACATCATGTTCTCCACCTGCAAAAAAGCCCCGCATAACCGGGGCAAATGATGAGTATCGTCCTGTTAACCTGCTGCGCTGACAGTCACCGCAGTCACAGCCACAAAATTCCCGTCAGCGGTCATGCCCACAATGCTGACACTGCCCTGCTTCACGCCTTTTACCGTGGCCACAAGTCCGTTCAGGGTAACCGTGGCAGTCTGTGGATCTGACGAATGCACACTGATCGCTTTGTCACTGGCTCCGTCAGGTTTTACTGTAAAGGTCAGCGTGGTGGTTGCTCCCACTTTTACACTGGCAGACGCCGGTGATACTGTCAGCCCGGTAACGCTCACGGTTTCAGTGCCTTCCTCTGCCAGATACGGACGCCCCACACCGCTGATTTTCACAGTGCGGGTCATCACGTCTTTTGAGGCAATGGTTTTACCCAGTGAGCTCAGCCAGCCACGGAAAACATCAACAGTGCCGTTGGGATATTTGATACGAAACGCGCAGACTTCACCGGAGTCGAACAACTGAACCAGTTTTTTCTGCCCGCTGTCACCCGGACGCCAGGCCAGCGTCGCCGAAGTATCACCAACGGATTTCTGCCCCTGGGTTGTCGTTTTCCAGTCTGCATCTTCATCATCGAGATAAGTGTCATCTTCTGCATCAGCGGTCATTTCGCCAGGTTGCAGATCCTTCACCATCGCAAGACGCAGCCAGTCAGTGTCCGACAAAGGGTTCGCAAACGCATCGCCGTTGCCGGTATACATCCAGAACGTCGTCCCCGCACCTTTCGTCTTTGCCAGTGGATTTGGTGTGGTCATTACCACCTCCTTAATTCGTGTACGTGATCTGGTACGTGATTTCCGCCATCGCCCAGGTGGCCATCTCATTATCACGTTGATAGTTAAAACCGAGTGGGTTCAGGGTGTCGATGAGTCCGGAAAGTGCCGGTACATCATTCAGGGCCGGGAAAATGGTGCTCTCCATCCACATATCCAGCTCTGAATCCGGTGCCTGTGCCCGGATGAAGACGGCAATATGCAGAACAGCCTGCCAGTCATCTTCATCCGTCATTTTTCCGGTGTACTGAGCATCACTCAGCCACACCGCCACGGCAGGCAGTTCCTGCGCATCAATAAATGCCGGAAGCCCGTCAAAAAACGTGGCGCTGTCTCCACACTGTTCCCGAAGGCGTGCCAGTACGACCTGGCGGATTTGTGTATGTCGGTTCATCGGGTCAGCCATAACCTCAGTTGTTGTTTCAGTGCATACCCCAGCTGTTTCGGCATTTCCGCAGCAATGATGTGGTCGCGGGCATCTTCAAATGCCTGTGTCAGCGGTCCGGACAGCGGGATTTTCACTACCTCCACAGGAAGACGATTTTTTCTTGGCCTGCCCTGATGGTCATGCCCTGTTGCAAAACGCGCTTCAGGAAGACGCCTCAGAACATGCCAGCGGCCATTCGCCAGTTGCTGAACAAATGCCCCCCGGAAAAAGTATTTTCCCACTCTCAGTCCTTCACCAGCACGCCGCCGTGTTGTGTTCAGTTTGATGGCGGGCAGATTGCCCCGGTTAACGCGGATCCTGGCCGTCATTTTTCCTGACGGACTGGCTTTAAACACCCGGACACGCTGACGTACCAGTTTCAGGGGGATCCCTTTCACCTGGTTATCTCCCGCAACGGTATTCCCGGCAACCTGCCGGGTGGCAACCGAGACCGCTTTCTGTGCCACACGGTTTATCGCCCATGCGCTGGCCTGTGGCACCATACGGGTATCAAGGCTGTTCAGATTGCGGATGGCATTCTCAAGCCCCTTCATCCCACACCTCTTTACTCAATAAAGATCATTGGCTTACCGTTAAAGCGTTCATGCCGTGTGACCGTCCATTGTTGTCCGTCATAAACAACGCGATCCCCGCGCCGTGGGCGGTATCCCGAAGAAAACACCACCAGAGAGACCGCAGGTCCGGACAGAGCATTCAGCTCTGCCAGTGTTTCTCCCGGGATCACAGTCATATCGACATCATTAATCGAGGCTGTCTTTCCCATCTTTCTGACCGTGATCGCATCCATACGCGCTGCCAGCCGGGAAAAGGGATCAGACATTGAGTTTTACCGGCACTTCTTCTGCACTGGTTCCGGCATCTGCCCAGACAACCCCGACCAGCGGATCAGAGCCGCTGTTAGTCAGCTGAACTTTTCCGGACTTCAGATAAACCTTCTTACCCGTTTTCATGTCATCCGTTTTCAGCTTAGGCAGCATAAACACACCTTCGGTCATGCCGTCGCCTGTTTCACCCTGTGGAATATCGGTCAGCGCCACCGCAAAAACATCACCCACCTGCACCAGCTCTCCGCTGCTGATGGCTGCACTGGCAACAATCGCCACCGTTTTTCCTTCTTCTACAAAATTCTTTGCCATAACTGTCTCCGCACAGCCCCGTTCAGGGGCTGATTTCAGGTACAAAAAAAGCCCTTACGGGCCATCAGAGTTGTTGTCTGCGACGTTTACGCCGTACATTTCACCAGACCGCGGTGATCAACTGGCGCGACACCGGCGTCAATACGCACTTTCGTTGTCACGCCATCCACACTGAAGCCCTCCATCTGATCAATATATGGCGTATCCACACCGTTGAGATAAGCCACTTCAATCGTATCGGAGCCTTTTGACGCAGCCAGGTAGAAGGTGGTCTGGCTGTTATCATCAAGACGAGGCTCTGCAATAACGGTCGCAAAATCTTTCACCGGGTTAATAATACCGGCGTTAATGTCAGCCCCCTTGACACTTGAGGAGCGAATGACCTGGTTAGCAACAGACTCCATCGCCGTCGGTACCAGTACGAACGCAGGACGAATATTCAGATGACGCTCCCCCTCTTTCTGAACGCGCATCAACTGGCGGGCTTTATCCAGCGATGCCACGTCCATTGCAGCGCTCTCCAGTACGTTTGCATGTTTCGCTTTATCGAACAGACTTACATTATCTGTGGAGATTTTCGGGTTAGACGTCAGAATGGCATAAACCAGATCGGCAATAGTGGATTTCGCCGCACGGCCCAGTTTCATCGGGACATCGGTCAGCATATTCAGATCATCATTGATAATGGCCTGACGGGTGATACTGAACAGCTCGCCATAGGTCGCCAGTGCAATAGTGGCCTGTTTATCTCCGGTGGTGACGTATTTATATTCCGCCCCTTCACGCACCTGACGCAGAGCACTGAAGCCCCCCATACCCACACGATGGGCAATTTTAAAATCAGACAACTGACCTTTCCGCGTCCATTGTTCATAGGTTTCAGGAGCATCTTCCCAGCCCTGCAGAATGGCTTTGTTCGCAACATCCAGCAGAATATTACCGAAGTCAGACGTACTGTGGGTGAACGCCGCACCGACCATCTGCATCGGGTTATAACCGGAAACCCCAATACCCCGTTCAGTCAGTGACATACGGGCATATTCACGCAGGGTCATCCCGTTGTAGACATTATCACGTTCGGTTTTTTCAAATCCGGCACGCGCCATCAGCGCCTGGCGGATCCCGTCCCCCACAAAATTACCGTTACCAGCATAAATATGAGCCGGTGTATTTTTATTGGATGGCGTGGACTCGCGCCCCATCTCGTTCAACAGCTTTTCGCGGGCCTGCTCCAGCGAACACTCAGGATCGGCAAGACACTGAGCCTGCAGCGTCTGATAACGCCCGCCAAACATGGCAAACAGATCATTAATACCGTTTACACGCGCTTTTTGCTCTGCCAGTACCTGCGCACGGATACTGTTTTCATCCACCACGGGTGCTGCTGCCTGCACTGGCGTCCGGGAGGCTGCAGGTTCATCATCCTGTACGCGTGGAGCACTGTTGCGTGGCGGAGTAATCATGTTTCGAATGGATTCCGGCATCTTTTTAAATTCCTCTGTACGTTTTGACTGAATACATGCCATTGCCTTAACGGCTGGCGTCACCTGATCAGCAAATCCATGTGCCAGACATTCGGCACCGGACATCCAGGTCTCATCCGCCAGCATGGCAGCAATTTCATCGGTGGTTTTCCCGGTTTTCTGTGCATAAGCGGGTAACAGAACCGCCTCAACCTTATCGAGCAGGTCGGCATAGGTGCGCATGTCCTCCGCATCACCGCCCGTAAAGCCAAATGGTTTATGAATCATCATGAAGGTGTTTTCCGGCATAATGACCGGGTTTCCCACCATCGCAATGACCGACGCCATTGACGCCGCCACACCGTCGACATAAACGGTAATGGACGCACCATGTGTTTTCAGCGCATTAAAAATGGCGATGCCTTCAAAGACATCGCCACCCGGTGAATTGATATGGAGATTAATGTGGGTGATATCGCCCAGTGCATTCAGATCACTGATAAACTGCTTCGCTGTAACACCCCAGAAACCAATCTCGTCATAAATATAAATATCCGCGTCACTCTGGTGACCAGCCTGCATCCTGAACCAGGAATTATTCTTCGGACTGGTCGTCGGTGTGCTGCGGCTCCTGTCGTTTCGTTGCGGCACTGCTGCCTCCTTTATCACTGGCCGGATCGGTATCAAATACCAGATCCAGCTTGCGGTTTTCATCAATTTCTGCCTTGCGCCGACGTTTGACATCATCCGGATTACGACCACCTGCACGTACCCAGTCTGATTCTGTCGCCGCTCCACCACGAATCTGAATTTTCCAGGCCTCAGCCTCCTTAACAGGGTCAATCCACGGCATCACCGGTCCGGAATACACCGCGGTATACAGTGAAGAACGGTCAAGATCGCGGGGTAGCCTGATAACACCGGATGCCACAGCCTGTTTCAGCCAGGCACGATACATCGGGCGGGTGACGGCACCAATAAACCAGTCCTGCAGGATCAGGTAGCCATCAGTGGATTCAACCAGCTCCTGACGCTGGGCGCTGTAAGTGCCGTTATAGTTGCGCGCTGTACTGGAAAAACTCAGACGACTGCCCGCCGCCACGGCACGCAACTGACCATTACGAAAAGTTTCAAGGTTAGGATTGGGGCGATCCGACTTCACCATTCCGATTTCTTCGCCGGGTTTCAGATCGTCGTAAATAATGCCTGGCTGAATGGTAAGCTCGCGTTCATTCTCCTTGCTGTCATTACCATCCGTTTCATAGCTCTGTCCGTCGCCTTTGCGGATGTACATCCCCAGAGCAGCAGCGATCCTTGCTGCAGTCAGCTCAGAATCTTCATATTCTTTCAGGGCACTGAGGCGGATCAGCACACCGGACAATAAAGACGTCCCGCGCATCTGGTGCAGACGGCGAACAAATTTAAGATGCAGCATTCGCTCTGCATCCACTTCTTTGGTTTCCATCTGCCGTCCGGATACAGGACGACTTTTATACACCAGATATTTTTCGGGACGCCCCCAGTCATCAACAAACACGCCCTGATTCAGCCTGTTGCTCTCATCACTGGTCATGGGAATAAAGTCTGGCTCGAGTGCCTCCAGCCAGAAATGAACACCGGCAGAAGGCGTCAGGCTGTTTATGCGCCCGGAAACCATCTGGGCAAACACCTCACCATCGCGCAGCCAGGTACGCAGCATCAGACGTTCCAGCATCGGACGGGTAAACTGCCCGGTAACTTCCGGACTGACAGACCATTCACTCCATCGGGTGCGTATCTCCGCTGCCAGATCACGGGCAATGGCCCCATTGCGTAATACCGGATGTGGCTCGACAATAATCCCGTTTTTCCCCACCACCCGTTCTTCCAGCTTGTCAAATACACCAATGACCAGATCGTGGTTGTTATCAAGGTAACGGGCCTGCTCACGTAACGACACGGCCCCGTAGAGGCTTAACTGGTCGGCAGTTCGGTTTTCCCGCCGGGCTTTGTGTGTCCGCGTCGTTTTTACGGCCTCATAAGCCTGGATCACCGCCCGGGAACGCAGCCTTGCCGCTTTCCATCCTGGTGAAAAAACGCCAATCACATCATCAAGAATTGCCATCAGAACCTCGCCAGCCGGTACCCGGGATGCCCCCGTCGTCGTGTAATCAGAGCCGCAAGGCGGCGCTCCCACTCCTGCCGTCCCTGCCGGATCTCAGATAAGTTTTCCATGGTCATCTGCTGACCATTAAAGGTGACGGATTTTCCGTCCAGCACCGCCATTTCAGCTTCCGTATAACGCTGAATCATGGCTTCGATATCATTCTGGTTCATAACCATCCTCCGGAAGTCAGCCAGGGGTTAACATCGTCAGTTACTGTTTTCTTCCGTTTTTGTTTTTTAACAGGCGTGGATACCGGTTCCGGTGAGGGTGACGGTTCGGTACTGTCCGGGACACACTCCAGCCAGGTTTCCCGGCTCGCCCACTCCGGTGCATCCGGCCAGCGGATCTTTTCGTATCCATGCAGAATGACCAGAGCCTCGGCATACACCATCAGGTCAAAAGCTTCGTTGGCACCGCGACCCGGCTTACTCCATTTCCCGTCACTGCTCCGCTCTTCATACGTCAGTTCGTCGTAAAACCAGCTCCCCAGCCAGTCAGGGAAATGCACATAGCCGGGACCTGGCGAGTCACGCCATAACGCGTTATTCACCCGGTCTTTCAGTGCATCCGTCTGAAGAAGCCAGAGCGGCACATCACCTGCGGCCTGCGCCCGTCGGCCCGTTCGTCCGGTGTTATCAGGGAATGTACGGGTGATCAGTTTTGCGCGCCGGATGCTGTCGCCCTTAAACAGGTAAATACGTTTACCAAGGCCATCACGACGGCAACGACGCCAGAATTTATAGGCATTATCAGTGACCCCGTCTTCACCGCCGGAGTCCACCGCCATTGCCATCAGTCGCATTTGTTGAGAAGGATCGGAGGCCAGCGGCCAGCTTTTATGAAAAACATCCGTCAGCAGGACATCCCAGTCTTCCGGATAGCTGGCCGGATCAATTCGCTGGCTCTCCCCGTCGCAGTCACTGCGCAATGACTGCGTGATATTGTAACGATCAATAATCCAGCGTTCGCCACGACTGCCATAGCCCGTTACCTGAACCACAAAACGGCGATGACGTCCCGCCTGCACATCCACTGTCGCCACAAGGAAATTAACGCCATCCGGCACACTGCAGGAAGGAACTGGCTCTGCCCGCTGCTCAAGCAGTTCACTTTTTCGTTGCTCCATGCTGGCACGAGGAAGATAAGGCAATCCCCAGTCGGTGTTGATAACCGCCCTGAGTGTTTCTTCGCTTCCTGTCGCTTCATACTCCTGTTCTGCAGTCAGTAATTTGTAAACCAGTTGCGCCCAGGTCTGATACGCAGCAGCTGGCCCTTCCATCCAGAAACTGGCGATACGGGAGCGGCGCGGTTCACCGGAAACGTTGCCGTTACGATCAATGACCTGACCTTCACGCAACCAGACTCCTGCACTATTGAGCTCACGCTTTTTCTCCGCAGTGATAATGCCACTGCAGTGCGGGCAAAGTAGATACGCCGCCTCACTGGCTTTAAAGGGATTCGGTTCATTACGGTAGCCGGTCATGGCATCCATAGCTGGCTGAAAATATTCACCGCAGTGCGGACATGGCCAGTACCAGCGGCGGCGGTCACCACGATTGTAAAGGGAAAGAATACCAGTCGTCGGTGGAGCTTCATGAGGCGACTTACGTCGCCATTTGCTGTCGCAGATGTCACGTCCCGGCGAGCTCTCCACCAGAGTCATCCCGGCGGACATAAATGTGGTGGTACGTTTTGAGGCCAGGGAGAAACCATCACCCTCGCTGTCGATATTCTCCGGAAAACGGTCGTAATCGGTTAAGGCGACAAACCGGTAATCCGACGACGACATAATGTTGACCGAGGGCCAACCAATTTTAAGGAACGAGCCATCCCTGAACGTCTTATCATGGACATTATTGTCGTTACGACGTGGACTCATTCTTTTCTTTACCGCCGCACTGCTTCTGAACGTTCTGTCGAGGCGCTTTTTAGAATGCTCGCGGGCCTTATCTTCGGTCATCTGCACAACGAGCATGTCCGAAGGATCGCAAACGATGGTATAGACAATCCATCCATCGATCAGACCAATGGTCTTCCCTGTTCGCGCAGGACCAACAAAAATCACCGCATCGTATTCACGCGATGCCAGGCAGTTCAAGGGCTCAATGATGTAGGGTGTCAGTTCAGGATCCCATGGCACCGAGTTACCAGCCCCCTTGGGAACACGCATGAATTTTTTAACAGCCTCCGAAATCGGCATGCGACGTGGTGGGGAAAATCCTGCCGATATGTCCCTTCCCAAATTTCGGGCTGATGAAAAACCCATTATTCCTCCTAGAGACTCTCTCCTTCCTCATCAGGAATTAATTCAGCAGCACAAGCCTCGTAGGATTTTTCCTGAAGAGTGTATCGCAGGTCATCAATGGCCTGCTGTACAACGCCGACGGCCTGAGGAGTCAGAGCGCAATCGCGTTCAAGAACATCCGGAATTGTCTCCAGAACCTGGACGACAGCCTTTCTCATGGACGAATAGACGATGACTACTTCATCAACTGGGATGAGTTTTCGCTGCTCCTTTTCCAGCTTGATCCTTTCATTTTCAGACTGGTACCAGTCCTTTCTCTCTTTCGGCTCCATACGGGATGGATCATGAACAGAGTCTGCTGCCTCATGCTTCACACTAAACAGGGCGGGCCCGACATGCTGCAGGGCGTAAACGGGGTTCCCCCTGACAGTCGCAGCCACAGGAGTGTTGGCCGCGAGGAGCCGTTTTTTTACTGTGTCCCGGTGAAGCCCAAAGGCCTCGGCGATTTTAAAAACACTCCAGTAATAAGCATCACCGATCCCGCTCACATTTGACATAAGCAACTCCATCTGGCAGGTGAAAATCAGGTTTATTTATATATTTCAATTAATTGCAAACTGGTCTAATGACAGGAAGAAAAAAATATTGTACAGGTGAAAAGAGAAATAACTTTTAATTATCAATAAATTACCAAACATGCTGCCGCCGCCATGGAAATGCAAAAACTAGCCTTTTTCCGCGACGCTCCCGCCCCGTGGCAGGGGCCCCCACCGGGAGGACCCGACAGCCTGACAGCCGTGACGAGCATCTGATACAGCGCTTTACATAATGGCATAGGAATAATTCAGAAGGACATCACAGCATGCCCACACAAATTAGTGTGAGTGTCCTGTTTCTTCCTACGCACAGGACTGACGAGCATGAGGGGAAAATACGCGAACCATAAATGCCTCATCTTCAGCAATGCAGCCGAACAGGACGATATTGTAAATTCACCTAATTACGAGGACATTGCAGTAGTTGAATTGCAGCTCTGTATTAGCCTGACAGTGACAGAATGCGATATTGACTCTGTCACAGGTGAAATAGTTTGAATGATTAGCAGTTATGGTGCTCAGTCAACCACCAGGGAATAATCCTTCGAATTCTTATCGTGCTTCACCAACGCTGCCTCAATTGCCCTGAATGCTTCCAGAGACACCTGATGTTCTATACATGCAATTACAACATCCGGGTAACTCATAGAAATGGTGCTATTAAGCATATTTTTTACACGAATCAGATCCAACGAGAGTTCATCAGCAGATTGTTCTTTATTCATTTTGTCGCTCCATGCGTTTGCTCGTCATCTAGCGGTTAAAATATTACTTCAAATCTTTCTGCATAAAAGAGGAAAAGTATGAAAATTTGAGTACATCGACCTTACATACATCTGTCGGTTGCATATCCCTCCTGGATGCCAGCAAGGCTCAACTTTGTTACGCAACCAACACTATTTATTGAAAACAGGCTTAATATTTGACATAAATCATCAACAAAACACAAAGAGGTCAGACCAGATTGAAACAATAAACACGATAATGCAAACTACGCGTCATCGTATCACATGGAAGGTTTACCAATGGCTCAGGCTGCCATTTTTAAAGAAATATTCGATCAAGTGCGTAAAGATTTAAACTGTGAATTATTTTATTCTGAGCTAAAACGTCACAATGTCTCACTTTATATTTACTATTTAGCCACAGATAATATTCACATTGTGTTAGAAAACGACAACATAGTGTTAGTAAAAGGACTCAAAAAGGTTGTAAATGTTAAATTCTCCAGAAACAAACATCTTATAGAGACCTCCTATAATAAGTTGAAATCAAAAGAAATCACATTTCAACAATACAGGGAAAATCTTGCTAAAGCAGGAGTTTTCCGATGGGTTACAAATATCCATGAACACCAAAGATATTACTATACCTTTGATAACTCATTACTATTTACTGAAAGCATCCAGAAAACTACACAAATCTTACCACGCTAAACCATAACGTCCGGCTTCTCTCACTCCTGAGCCGAACTGCATTGGTTTAATAAAAACCATCAACAATTGTGATTTAGATATTCGGAACCATTCAAATATAACAAAACCCCGTAAAAACGAGGTTTATGGATAAATTTTATTATTGAATACATCAGATTAAATTAATCTTGACATCATAGCTTTCAAGACCCGTCATTTTTTCCCGTGCGGTAAACTGAATACTGGTAACTTCTTTCCCGGTCTTTTTCTTAAGTTCAATAATTTTTTTTGTTATATATTCAGAAATATCTGCTTCTGCTTTTGTTTTTAAGTCTTCAATATTCATCATTTCCTCTTTTAGTCTGTTATGACTTTCCAGTTACACTGGTAAGTCGATTATATGGTGCAAACGTGTAAAAGATAAGATGAAACATCGCAATAATCAACATACGATAGTCTAAATTTTACACAAACAGACAAAGAGAATTTTCCTGAATTATCAATGCAATAGCATCAAATCAACTCAAGAGCCTTATTGCTGCTTCCAGAATTTCTTCTGAAGTAACATGCCGATCCGCGGCTACATAAATGACTTTATGATCTCCGGTCAGAGATGGAAACCCTGCGGCCATTACAGTAAGGTGTGTTTTTTCGCCATTTGGATATTCACGCATGATGGTGTTAACTCCAGTCATCGCTGGCACTACCACTGCTGGTTCAGAGTTAAAAAAAACTATGATTTTTTTCATGATGTTACCGTAGTATGTGAGTATCCATCGAATAGACACCAAGCAAAAAAGCTCCCGAAGGAGCCTTCATTTTCACTTTTTTAAATCCAACGACAGACGGCTGGCATTTAAGTATTGTGAAATATTATCAAATGTAATCATCATTGATTTACAAAAGATACATTTTGCCCCGAAAGGATTCATGTCAGAAACATCAAAAGATGATGTTCTATACTGGGAACCATGACAACACGGGCATCTAAAGTGAATATGGTTTGTAATATTGTCTACCTCAAAGCGCCACTACATGAACAGCGGCAGGACCTTTAGGTCCGTTCTCAATACCAAATTCAACTTCCTGATTCTCAGTTAATGTTTT
>ENA-OXVH01000168-OXVH01000168.1-human-gut-metagenome-genome-assembly--contig:-NODE-168-length-24211-cov-36.5118_pt1 | contig 24211 bp, 12 predicted proteins | sample MGYA00249247_ERZ652690 | MGnify/ENA primary metagenome ERZ652690 (study PRJEB26925, sample SAMN05826950) | human gut metagenome | biome: ENVO:2100002; feature: ENVO:00000062; material: ENVO:00002003... | reverse complement strand
CACGTACGTGGAGTACCAGAAATTCAGTTTGAGCAGGCTCAGGCCGGCGATGAACTGTTCGGCGGCCAGCCCGACCACGAACACGATGCGCCACAGCCAGTTGCGCGACTCCACCACGGCGAGACCGAGTCCGGTGAACGTTGTCAGCGTCACGGTCCACGACACGAAGGCCACGCCGCGCGGGGTGAACAGGTTCAGATGGGTGATCAGCCATTGCGTGTGGCCGACCGCCAGGGAGCGTCCGAGCCAGTACGGCGCGATGATGGCGGCCAGCACCGCCACGATGAACACCGCCCATGGCACCGGGTGCGACTGCCGCCGCTCGATATCGGCCAGAGACAGGTCGGTCACCGGGATGGATGGGTCCGGATGCTTGGAAACGTCAACGGTTTCGACGTGGTCACCGACCAGTTCCGTCGCCTCGTTGTTATTGGTTTCGTCCGCCATGTTCGCCTCGCTCGCCATATGTTCTTTACTGACTTCCATGCACGACAATACGGGCTGAAATAGACGGAATCCGGGATTCACCGTACATTATCGCCGTTTCGGCACCGCGAAACGTACCATTTCGTACGGGGAATCTTGGATTCCGGCCATTTCAGCCCGTAATTGCCAGCGTCGTCCGGGCCGACGCCCCGGCTCTCACGAGCGAGGGCGACCGCCCGGACTCATGCCGAATCAGCCGATCCGCTTGCGCAGGCAGGCCATCGTCACGCCCGCCGCGGCCAACATCGTCATTGCGGCGATGAGACCGAAGACGTCGGCGCCCGTGTTGGACAGCTTGCCGTCGGCGCCGGGCTTGTTGACACCCGGCTTCTCGCCGGGCTTGTTCTCGCCGGGCTTGTTCTCGCCGGGCTTCTCGCCGGGCTTCTCGACAGGCCGCTCCGGCTCGGTGCCGTCGCTCTTGACCAGGCCCTTGATGGCCTTGTCGAGTGCAGCGCGCAGCGCGGTGTAGGTGGCGGGATCGCCCTCACCGTTCGGGTCGGCCTTCAGCTGCTTGCTCAGGGCCTCATACGCGACGGTGAACTTGGCATAGCTGTCCTTGGTGTACTCGGAGGCCTTGCCCACGTAAGGCTCGGCGTCGTTCAGCGCGAGCTGCGCGTAGTCGCGTGCGGACTGGTCGTAGCGCAACGCGGACTTCGCGGCGGTGTAGGCCGCTTCCAGCGCCTCGCCGTCGGCCTTCGCCAGATCGTCGGCGTTGGCCAGCGCGGCGGCGAAGTCGTCGTACGCGGACTGGTACTTGTTGTAGCTCGCCTCGGTGTAGGTGGCATTGTCGTTGGAGACGTGCTCGGCCTTCAGCTGGTCGGCGGTCTTCGCCGTGTACCGTTCGACACCCTTCATCGCCGATTCGAGCGCGGCGACGGCGGCGTCGACCTTGGCCTGCGTGGCGTCCTGGTCGGCAGCGACGGCCTTGGCGGCAGCAATCACGTCGGCGAGAGCCTCGCGGCTCGACTTGGTCCAGTCGGCGGAGTCGACCTTCTCGGCTTCGGCGATCTTGGCGTTCAGCGCGTCCTTGGTCACCGTACCGGGTTCGTCGATCTTGGTGGCGGACAGGTCGTACACCTTCCACCACTTGGAGGTCTGGGCCAGGTTGGTGATGCGCACGGCCTTGACGGTCGCGGCGGAGTCCAGCGTGAAGATCTGCTTCTGGTTGCCGTTCACGTCGCCGATCTTGGTCCAGTTGCCATCTGCATCCTGGTATTCGATCTTGCCGTTGACGATCGTGTCACCGCCCTTTTCCGCCTGGATGAAGCGGAACTCCTTGGCCTTGCGGGCCTCGGCGTAGGTGACGGTGAGGGCGGCGTTGGCCTTGACACAGTCGCAGCCGGCGGACTGCATCCAGAAGAACGTGCTGTCGTCACCGTCGATGACGGCCTTCGGATCGACGTTCTCATGCCATGCCGCGGCACCCACGCCGTTCGTGCTGACCGTGGCGTCGGAGGGCGTCGGGGTGACGCTGCCGCTGGTCTTGGCCTTGACGAAGGAATCGAGCGCCTGCACGGTCGGGCGCACGATGACCAGGCCGCCACGGGCGGGCTTGTTGCGCTGGTAGTAATCGGCGATCGTATGCGTGTCGGACTTGGCGAAAGCGGCCTTCGCGGTTGCGTAGGTCGCCTTCGCGGTCTCGGTGTCACCCGCGAGCGCCTGCTTGGCGGCGGTGATGTAGTCGATGGCGGAGGCGGTCAGGTCGTCCCAGTAGCTGATCCACGGTTCGATCTGGTCAAACATGTTCTTGTCGCCGGGGTTCGCGCGGTAGTTCTTCGCGGCGCGCTGCAGCGTGGTGTAGACGGTGAGCGCCTGGCTGAAGTCGGCCGCGGTGGCGGTGCCGCCGTCCAGCTTGCCCTTGAGTTCGGTCAGGACGCCCTTGACGTCGAGCTTGCCGGTGTAGTCGACGGACTCATTGTTGATCCACCACTTGTTGATGGCGTCATACTCGGCATCCTTGTGCGCGCCGTCGATGCCGCCGTCGTTGAGGATGCGCATGTTCATGGCGAGGTCACGCAGGCCACGGGAGCCCTTGGACGCGATCGGCGAGTTGTGGTCGATGTAGCTGAAGGAGTCCTCCCAGGACTGTTGTCCGTCCTTTTCGCTCTGCCACAGGTTCCAGCTGTAGTCGGCGGCCATGAAGATGCCCTGCTTGCTCGGCTCGGACTGCTGCATCGGGTTGAGCATGATGCCGTCGTAGGTGCCGTATGTGGCGCCGGGCTTGAGGAAGTTGTTCTGGCCTCCCATGACCAGGTACTGGTAGGCGGTGTTGCGGTTCATGTCGGAGCACGGCCAGTTGATCCACATGAACGGGGCGCGACCGGTGTTCTTGGTGAACGTGTCGGCGAAGTCCTTGCTGGCCACGCCGAAGGTGCGGCCGCCGGTCATGACGATCTGCACGTTGGACGGGATGTCCTTGTACCAGGCGTCACCGGCTCCGGTGTAACTGTACAGGGCCGGGCAGTAGAGGATCGTGTCCTTGAGGCCCTCGTACTTCGCGGTGCCGTCGTCGTTCTTCTCCTGCTGCAGCTCGTGGATCCAGTCGGTCAGGTCCTTCAGCACGCGCACGTAGGTGTTGTCGTTGCCGTACTGCGCACCCCAGTCGGTGGAGTCGTCGGCGAGCAGTGCGATCTGGCGTACGCCGGCGTCAATGGTCTGCATGTACTTGGCCTTGAGTTCCTTGAGGTCCTTCTGGTAGTGCTCCTCGGTGTCGAAGCGGAAGTGCTTGCCCCTAGCCTCGCCGTCGTTATGGAACGGCGCGAGCGCGTAAACGAAACGCACCTTCGACTTGTTGCCGGCCTCGGCCTGCGGCTTGATCTCGTTCTCGATCTGGTCTTTGGTGTACAGGCCGCGCCAGTTGTTGCGGTGCAGCGGATCGTCCTTGGGGGCGTACACGTAGGTGTTCATCTTGTAGTAGCCGCCCCAGGTCATCAGGTTCACGCGGTCCTTGGTGCTCCACGGGCTGCCGTAATAGCCCTCGATGAAGCCGCGGGACTTGACGTCGGCCCAGTCGCTGAAGGTCAGGTTGCTGACGGCGCGGCCCGGCAGCTGCTGGAAGATCTGGTACAGGGTAGTCAGGCCGTAGAACGCGGAATCGGTGTCGCGGCCGAGCACGAGGATCGTGTCGGGCGTCTTCGCGTTGCCCTGACGGACGGCAAGCACATAGGAGTCGTTCTTGGAGAACGTGCTGTCGTCCACCTTCAGGGTGCCGTCGGCGATCAGCTGCTTGGCGTACTTGTCGACCACGCCGTTGGATCCGTTGATGCCGACCAGCACGTTGAGCTGGTACGCGGTTTCGGGCACGGCGTCGGCCGCGGTGGTCTCGATGCCCTTGAGCTTCAGGGCCTCGTTCAGACGGGCCTTGGTGGCGGAATCGATTCCCGGCTCCACGACGGTGTTCGCCTTGTCGCGCAGAATCAGACTGCCGTCGCCGTACTCGGTGTTCTGCGGCTGGGGGTAGATCTTGTACTGGCCCGACTGTTGGGTCGTGCCGGAGTCGGCCGCCGTGCCGCTGTCGCTGGCTGCCATGGCCGGAACCGCGAACGCCGCGGTCATGGCGATCGACGCGATGGCCGTCACGATTTTGCCTAGAATCTCATGCGTGGAATTACCATTCGCTCGCATTTGTTTCCTTATCTGTTCTTGTGATGCTGTGCACCCCGTTGTCTATTTAGAAGTGCAACATCCCTTCGGACTGGTTTTCTGGGCAATCTCCAATCTAACGGGTGTTGCACTTTCAATTAGACAACGGGCCATCGATCAGGCAGCCGAAGACATCCTGTGAATACGAAATCGCCCCGGCGTCTTCTGCGAGCGCCGGGGCGATTTGTTATTCCGGTTGTTCTGTTTCGGAGGTTGTCGGGGCTTCGGTACCGATCTCAAACGCAGTAGCGGGAGTGCTTCACGATGGGTATCCGGCCGTCATAGCCGAGGAGATTGAGACCACCAGGCAGGTACTCGACGACTACCGTCGGATCCTGCACGACACCATACCGGTATGACGTTTGCCATGCCACGTGCAAGACGTCTAGAGTTGATCCCGTACCCGTCAGAACCAGAAAGAAGGGATAACGAACATGGGTATTCTCAACGCATTGGCAGGAAACCTCCAGCAGGTCGGCAACGACCAGCTGGCACAGCAGTACGGGCCGTTCCTGTTCGATGGCGAACAGATCCAAAGCGGCTACCAGCTCATCCGCGACGCGGTCGTGTTCACCAACCTGCGCATCATCTTCGTGGACAAGCAGGGAGCCACCGGCGCCAAGGCACGCTACCGCACCATCCACTTGGACAGCATCGTAGACGTCGAGGCAGAGACCGCGGGCGCCGTGGGCGATGACAGCGAGATCAACATCACGTACCTCAAGGACGTGTACCAGCGCAAGACCGGCAGCGAGACCCTAGATACGGTCACGCTCGAGTTCCCGAAGCGCTTCGACATCGCCCCCATCTACCGCCAGCTCGGCCAGCTGGCCATGCAGAACCGCCAGCGAATCAACGCGCGCTGATCGCACGCGCAACCGCCACGACGCCAGTCGTATTGACGTCATGGCGGTCAACACAAGAGAAGGGGAACGTCATGGACGACGAAAAGACATTGCAGCAGGCCTAGGAGAACATGAAGGCCATCAACGAAGCCGTAAGCTCATACCAGGCCGGGACGATGACCAAGAACGAGGCAGGGGCCGTCATATACGAGCGGTTCTTCGGCGGCCGCCCGCAGCAGCAGCAAACCGCCCCGAGTCTCTGCGAGCGCCGGGGCGGTTTGCTGGCGGTGTTTCCGTTTTCAGAACAGCGTCGGTTGTTCGGCTACGCTTCGGTGTTCCAGTACCTTGACTATGGATATGTATCTTGTCGCCAATCTGTTGTGTTCGTCGATTGCCTTTTCCACGCGCATTTCGACTCGGTATATGTCGTTGGCGCGCATGGCCTCATCGCCGTCAAGCACTCGTTTCTTGAAGGCTTCGTCATCCAGTGTGACGAATTGCGTCTTGATGCCGTCGGTGATCCGCCATTTGCCGTTTTCGCGGAACGACACATCCAGCGCCTGGACGATGATCTCCACGGTGTCCTCGGTCCTGTTCCGTTCTCCTGGGTCATAATGGGAGATCGCGTCGGCGTCCTCCGTGTTGACGGTTTCGTCTCGTGTGCCGGACTGGAATTGCACAAGGTCGATTCCGTCGTCCAGCGTGGGCGCGATGGCGCCTTGGATGGATTTGACGAGTTCCGGGTTTTTCAAGGCGTCCACCGAGGCGCGCAACGCGCACATCCGCGATCCGTCGGAGAAGGTCACGTTGATGAGGTCCAACCCGTCATCGTTCTTGCCGGCGGCCTCGGTTTTCACCGGTTTTACGTTCCGGGCCAGTTTCTTGAGCATCCCAACGGCGCCGAAGTAGATTCCCATCAGTCCGGATGCGTTGACGATGGCGGTCACCGGATCGCCGGCCAAGATGCTCTCGGCCTCGTTGGCGAGGTGTATCAGGAGGTCGATGGCGAACGATCCCTCTCGGGTGGCTTTCGCGTTGAGCTGGACTCGTGCGCCTGGCGCGACGTCCTTTTGCAGCGTGTCGAACGCCTTGGCCAGCGACAGCAGGGCGGGGGCGAGCTGTTTCACATCCATCTCGTGGGTGCGCAGGGCCTCGCCGTCGTAGCGGACGTACAGCGTGTCCACGCTGCTCCCGTTCGCATCACGGTCGTCTCTCTCGTCAAGGATAGTGCCCATCATGTCCTCCTGCTGCACCGTTTCCGTCAATCATACTTGCACACATGACGAGTCCATCCCAGTCTCCCGCGGCCGCCAAGGCGATTTCGTTCACGGAAGCCGACGGGCGGCTTCTTTACCGCAGCTGGATCTACTGCGCCGACAGACGTCTTATGAGTTCGTCCGTTTCGAGTTCGGCTAGCGACGGGTCGCATCTAAGACGCTCTTCGACGTTGTGGTTGTCGATGAAGTGCATGATTTCAACACTTCTTTTCCCGTCGCGCACCATGTGCTCATGGATTCTCCGTATCGGGAATCTGACCTGCGCTCCTTCGCGGATGTACATGTCAATTTCACTCATACTGTCCACGGCAAACCATTTGCGCATGAGTTCGCGCATCTGGTCGCGCGTTGCTCCGAGGTCGGCGAGCGCGGCTGTCAGCTGGATCATGTCGTGTCGGAATTGTTCGTCGGCCGCTTCTATGCATGCGTTATCTTCGTGTTCGCGAACAGTCTTTTGAACAGCGTCAAGGACGAATTTGCCGAATCTCTGCATCACGCCCTCTTCGCGGTTTGCGTCTGTCATTATCAGCCCATTTCGTTCGTTTACGGTTCAGCCCTCGTCTTCGTGGCCCTTCTATGACTCTACCCCACGGGGTCGCGCGGACTTGCGGCGATTGCCTGTAGAATCGGACGTGCGACCGAGGGGAGGCATGCACATGTGCGAGGCGAAGACGCCGCAGCAGGCGAGGGAGAACATCACGGCGATCAACCAGGCCGTGGAATCCTACCAGCGGGGAGACATGAGCGCGGACGAGGCCGGGGCCGTCATATACGATCGGCTCTTCGGCGAACTCCGGCTCAGCCACCCGCAACAACAGTAACCGCCCCGAGCTCCTGCGAGCGCCGGGGCGGCTTTAGCGTTACTTGTTTATCCGACTATTCGGATCCATGATTTTCCGTCGCTGTTCTCTATCATCTTCTTCGCGCCACTGCGTTCGAATGTGGCCATGTATGCATGATGAATGGTTAGAACTACGTCCTGCAGTTCAGATTCCTTCTCCAGATCTTTGATGGCGAGTCCGTGTTCCTTGGCACTTGCCGCGGTGATATGACGATTATGCATGGCCGAATTAGCATGTGTGCCGAGCCATTCGGCCACCTCTTTCGCTTTTTCTTCGGCGTCTTCGCATGAAGAGAACATGTTCGTTTCGAGCCATTCGGCCACCATTGCCTGGGATGCGTCCACGGCTTTCTGGCAGTCGCCTAGATAAGTCGGCGGGTATTTCCCGATGATTTGCGACCACATGGGTATCGATCCAGGGTTTTCCGTAGTTTCCCTGACCGCCTGATTGAATTCCTCGATGACGCCGCCCGCCGGGCACCCCATTAATTGCGGATCGGTAGGACCTATCGACGATTGTCTTCCCATGTATATCTCCTTGCAGGAGCATGCGATCATGGTGCCGGCGGACATGCAGAGGTGCGGGACGAACGCGACTATGTCCGTGTCGAAGCATGCGCGCAGATAATTCACGAGGTTTTCGGCGGCGGCAAGGTCTCCGCCCGGCGTGTGCAGGATAAGATCGAGCCCTTGTTTACGATCAAGACCGTGGATGTTGGTCATGAACCCTTCCATATCGGAATCGCTCAACGCACAGTACGGGCTTCCCTGCATTCCCTGCAGATCCTGAAGCCACCCGGAGTAATAGCAGATCACGTTCCGTCCGCGTAATTCAGATAGTTTCCGTATGTATTCGTCTCGAATGTTGTCGAGCACGCCATTGGGGTGGTTATCGACGTTTCCGATGATCTCGTCCCATGAAGGCATCGGTCACACTCCAGCATAGGTACGGGTGATGGCGGGGCGATCGTCGCGGTATACCGTCGGCCATGTGAACGTGGTCCTAGCAGGGGTAAACGGCACATTGTCACGTCGAACGATTTTCTCGTATTGGGTCATAAACCGTTCGATTTTCTTCTGGTCGGTTGTGCTCGTCATAGCCTGCTCCCTGATTAGTTTGTTGCCACCGCAGACAGGCCTGCCGCAAAGGCTTCTTGTAAAGGATGAGGACGAATCCTCGGCGAGCGCTTGGGATCCGTCCTCTTCTCCAAACTCGTCTCAGCCGCACTGCCAACGTGTCTGCGTTATGGCTTTACAATACCCGACCGTTTTTGTCAAGTCAACGGCGCCGTTCTTGCAGGACCGTCTCTCGACTGCAATTTCAGCGGTCCTTCTGCGTGTCGAATGTGCACGAATGTGGATAAGCGCATCACGCCAGGTCGCGGACGTTTTCCCGAACATCGGCAGTTTCCGCACTCGTTTGTTACTCATTGCCGACACCGATCGCCTCCCTGGCCTCGTCGGCGAGCGCGGCGAGGGTTTCTGGTGTCCAGTGGGTGTAGCGGGCTGTGGTGGTGATTTTGGCGTGGCCCATGATGGCTTTGCGGGCGTCTTCGGGTGCGCCGGTTTGGGCGAGGTGGGTGCTGAAGAAGTGGCGTGCGGCTCGCATGGTGACGGGTGGGAGTCCGGCGTCCTGGAGTGCGCGTTGCCAGCGGCGTCGTTCGACGTTGCCGGTGAGTGGTTGACCGTGGCGGGTGAAGATGAGGTCGTCGGGTGCGCATTGGTGTTTGTTGGCGAGTTCGAGGAGTCTGAGCCATGTTCGGGTGTCGAGGGGGATGAATCGGATGCCTTGTCTGGTTTTGGGTGGGATGAGCCAGAAGTTGCCGGTGATGTGGCGGGCTTGGAGCCATCCGGGTATGGTGGCGTCTGGTTTGAGCTGTTGGAGCTGCCAGCGGACCTCGATGCCGTGGATGCCGTCGCGGGTGACGAGTTCGCTTGGGGTGATTGCGAAGCGTTCGGCCTGGCGCATGCCGGTGGCGAAGGCGAGGTCGAACATCAGGGCCCACATGTCGTGGTCATCCTGGTCGTCGTGGAGCGTGTCCCGTTTGCGTGGCTTGGGGTCGTGTGCGGCGTGGATGGCGGCTGCTGGCTGGCCGGGTTGGAGGATGATGGTGTCGGCGGGCTCGTAGCGTGGCGGTATGGCGGCGAGCGCGGGGTTGATGGGGATGAGTTTGTCGCGTACGGCGTGGTTGAGGATCTGTTTGGTGCGGATGTAGATGTTGTGGACGGTCTTGCCGGATCTGGTCGTGGCGAGTTCGTCGCACATGGCTTCGATGGTCTCGGGGGTGATGCGGTCGAGTCTCATGCCGCCGATGACGCTGCGGATGGCGTTGCATTCGCTGCGGTAGGTGTCGAGTACGCGCGGTTTGACCCGGTTGGCGGTCTGGTGGAGCCATCGGTCGAGGTAGAGGTCGACGGTGGGCGTGTCCACGAGGGGCAGCGTGCCCTGGCGTCGGCGTTGGTCGATCTTGGCTTCGAGCTTCTGTCTGGCGGCGGTCTTGGTGGGCGCCTGGGCCTCGATCCAGCGGCGTCGGCCGGCGCGCGGGTCGGGGTCAGTCTGTTTGCAGGCGTGCCAGACGCCTTTGGCGTCCTTCCATTCGCTGCCGGTGCCGCTGGGGCGGCAGGTCTTTTTTCCTACGGTTTTCGCTTGTCATGGGCCTCATGCCTCTTCCTGTTTCGTGTGCGGTCGAGGTCAATCATTAGGTCAATCATTTTTGGCGGAAACTGGCGTACATTGGCGGAAATCTTGCACGCGGGACGGTGCCGCGCGTGGAAACGGAAAGGCCGCGAACCCTTGGGATTCCTTGGGTTTTGCGGCCTTTCGAGTGGAGCGGATGACGGGAATCGAACCCGCGTAATCAGTTTGGAAGACTGAGGCTCTACCATTGAGCTACATCCGCGAAAATGTCGCTTTTGGCGACTTGAGCTATTATACACATCGCCGACGCTTTGGCAACTCCCGTGTCCATGCGGAACGGGACCGTCAAAACAGGACCGTCGGAACAGACGTCACACCATGAGACCGATATCGCCGGTGCTCAGCCTCTCCGTCTCCCCTGATGCCGTGCGCACGCTGATCGAAGCGTCATCGTTGAGCGATACCACCTCGCCGGCGATCGTCCGGCCGTCGATGAGCTGCGCGTCGATCTGCCGCCCCATCATCCAGCAGACGTGGCGCATCTCGGAGCGCAACCGGGAACTCTGGATGAGCGGCATCTGCACGAACGCCTCCAGACGGGTGCGCAGTGAAGCGACCAGGCGCGCCGCGATCATGTCAATCAGCTCCGCGGTCGGCGGCAGCGGTGCGACGTGCATCCGCAGCGACGTGGATTCCGGCGTCGGCAAACGATCCGCGGGCACCGACAGGTTGACGCCCACGCTGAAGATCACGGCGACGTCACCGTGCCGGTCGGGCGGCGAGGCGACCTGGGTGAACGTGCTGCCAAGCTTGAGTCCATGGCAGTAAATGTCGTTCGGCCATTTGAGATGGAACCCGCATTCGGGGTCGAACGGGACCGCGCCGCACTCGTCCAGGGTTCCTTCGATGGCGTCCAGAGTGGCCAGGCCGGCAATCATCGACATCCAGCCGTTGACTGCGTCATCGGTCGCCACCGATTCGGGGATGGTCACGATGAACGATATGGCGAACGAGTGCCCGGGAACGCATGCCCACGGCCGGCCGAGCCGTCCTCGGGCGTCATCCATGGCACCGGCGGTGACCACGGTGATGGCGATGCCGCCGTCATCGTTGCGCGCGAACCTCCCCCGCTCGATGAGTCGGCGTGCCCTCGCATGGGTGGAATCGATGCGTTCATAGGCGGCCACCTCGTCCGCCGCTTTCGCAGTCCGGTCAAGTCGCGGCGCTGCGACTTTGTATAAGGCAATCATGATGATACTGTACGCCGGAAGATATGGCAGCGTCAAAACGGATGTATCGTCACACAAGCGTCGGCCGCATACGATACGACCCGCTGGCGCGTCTCCCGGGAGTCTTGCCCGAGCCTCGCACCAGCGGGCCGTAAACAGCCGACGAGCCCGATGCCGGATTCTACCCCGACATGGATGGCGTACACTCGCCAGCCGATGCCTGCGGACGCCCAACGGGTATCCGCCTGCATACATACCTATGACGCACGCTTATTTCGAGCGTCGTCTTCAAAGAGTCTGAGAACTGTCCGTATAGCGGCGTCATGACTGCCGAAAACCACCGTCACACGGTCAACATGGCGACGGCCGAGGCGATACCGCCATCATGGCTCAGCGAGACATGCCACCGAAAAACCAAGGAAACCGATGCGCTCGACGCCGCAGCCGGCGCGGAACCCGTGCTCACCGGAGTCACGATCGGCATCCGCATGACCGCAGGCCCCATCCTGACCAACCCGGGTGCGCCCGACATTTCATCGGAGTTCCTGGAGGCTGCGGGGGGCAGCGACGCACGCAGCTTCCGCTCGACGTCCGGCCGCAACGCAACGCACGGTCGGCCGCGCGAATCATCCACGATTTCAATGCCGTTCCACGGGAAATTCTCGATGGTATACGGGTTCGGCATGTCGCCGAGCGCGTCGCACCAGGCTTTCAGCACCGCTTCCTTGCCGGCCCACTTCGCCGCCAAGTGGGTGGACTCGTCATCGTTCTTGCGTCTGGCCCGCTCGCCGGCCTGCCTCACCTCGCGCACAGAGAACAGCCCTCGCATGCGCGAACCCGGTTCCGCAAGCTGTTCGGCGAACGCCGAGACATCGACGACATCGTGCCCGAGACCGAGAACCGACATACCGCGCCACCTTTCCGAGAGACCTGTTCCAGTGTATGACGGGTCCGGGCCGCTTTGCGTCCTTAAGTGCGCGCCGAAACGACAAGTGTGCGCACTTAAGGACGCAAATGGGCTGGTTTGCGTCGCTATGTGCGCGGACACGTCGTTTCGGCGCGCACTTACGAACGCAAAATGGGCCCACACGCGGAAACGTGCGGGCCCATCATTCAGCAGTCGGACGTGACTCGGCAGATCAGGCCTCGAAGAAGCCGGACTGACCGAGGCGGGCGTCAGGCTGAGCCGTCAAACGGGGAGTCCAGTGAACTCCCCGTAGGCGAAGCGAGCGGGCGCGCTACCTGCGCCCGCGAGGGAATCCTGACGAACGACTCGGCAGATCAGGCCTCGAAGAAGCCGGACTGACCGAGGCGGGCGTCAGGATTCAACAGCATGGCCTTTTCGACTTCGTGGCCGTTGTAACGATTGCCGTCGGCGAGCTTGGTGCCGTCCTCGCGGAAGCGACGGTTGTCAATCGGCTCGTAGAGCGCCGCGCGACCCATCATGCCTTCCTCAAGGTGACGCTGGCCGGCAGCCAGACGGGCGTTCGCACGCTCGCGCCAGGCGTTCAGTGCGTCCTCACCCGCGGTGTGTGCCACGGCCGCCTCGAAGGCGCCCGGGTTCACGATCGCGGCGAAACCGCTCACGTGGCCGAAGCCGAGCGAGGTGGCGAGGCCGGCCTTGACGCGGCCGACGTGCAGCGGCTTGGTGAGCCACACCATGTGGTCGTCGCGCTCCAGCTTCGGGTCCACGCAGTCGAGCGAGGCGTTGGCCGGGATCACGCCGGACTTGAACAGCTGTGTCAGGCCGTTGACCTGGAAGATGCAGGCGCCGCCCTTCGCGTGGCCGGTGAGCGTCTTCTGGGAGATCACGAACAGCGGGTTGCCGTTCGTGCGGCCGATGGCGTGCGCCAGCGTGTTGTGCAGCTCGGACTCGTTCGGGTCGTTCGCGTTGGTGGACGTGTCGTGCTTGGAGACCACGGCGATGTCGTCCGGGGTGACGCCGAGCGCGGCCAGATCGTGCACGAGCTTCGAGTCGCGGCCGCCGAGGCCAGCCGCCAGGGCGCCGAGGCCCGGGGCCGGGATCGAGGTGTGCGCGCCATCCGCGTACGAGTGGATGAAGCCGACTACGCCGGCGACCGGCAGACCCATGCGAAGCGCGATGTCACCACGCGTCAGCAGGATCGTGCCGCCGCCCTGGGACTCCAGGAAGCCGCCGCGGCGACGGTCGTTCGCACGCGAGAAGAAGCGCGCGTCGATGCCCTTCGCGTACATCTCCTCCGAGTTGGCGGTGGCGTTCATGTTGCCGAAGCCGATCACGGATTCCACGCCGATGTCGTCAATCGCGCCGGTGACCACGAAGTCGGCCTTGCCGAGGGCGATCTTGTCGGCGCCCTCCTCCAGCGACACCGCGGCGGTAGCGCAGGCGGAGACCGGCTGGATCATGTTGCCGTAGCCGCCGACGTAGGACTGCATCACATGCGCGGCCACCACGTTCGGCAGGGCCTCCTGCAGGATATCGGTCGGGATCTCATGGTTGAGGAAGCGGTCAAGGTACAGCTTGCGCATCGACATCATGCCGCCGAAGCCGGTTCCCTGCGTGCTCGCCACCATCGAGGGATGGATGGCCTGCAGCACCTCGGTCGGCGTGAAGCCGGCGGACAGGTAGGCGTCCACGGTGGTGACGATGTTCCACAGCGCGATCTTGTCGACGTCGCCGACCATCGAGGCCGGGATGCCCCACTTGAGCGGGTCGAAGCCCTTCGGGAACTGGCCGCCGACCGTGCGCGTCATCGTGGCGCGACGCGGCACGCGAATCATCGAACCGGCGTGACGGGTGACGTTCCATTCGCCCGACTCCGGGTCGGCCGCGATGGAGGTGTGCGCCTCGTCCATCTTGACGTATTCCTTGGCGATGTCCTCGGTGGGCACGGAGAAGGTGACGTCGTGGTCGAGGAAGACCTCGGTCTCCTCTTCGTCGGCGCCGTCCTTGTAGTCGTTGCCCATGCCTTCATCGAACGGACGGATGCCGGAACGGGCCACGACCTCGTCATGGTAGCGCTCGGCGATGTCCTCTTCGGGCACGAGGTTGCCGTCGGTGTCGTACCAACCCGGCTTCGGACTGTCCTGCCATTCGACCAGACCCATGTTCCACGCGAGTTCGAGCACCGCGCCGGCGGACAGGTCGACGCTGCCGTCGGAGTGGATTCCGAGCTCCGCCTCGAAGCGGGTGCGGCCGGAGCCCCACGGTCCCAGCTCGCCGATGGAGACGATGACGATCTCGTCCTCGGGCTTGGCGGTGACGTTCTGCCAGCCGGCCAGGTCGACCGGCGCCTGCTGCGGCACGTGCGGGCTGGGCAGCGCCTTGATGCTCAGGCCGGATGCGGCGGTCTTCGCGGAGGTGGAGTCGTCGTCCGACTGCTGTGCGGAGGCCGCGGCCTTCTCTGCGTCGGCCATCGCCTCGGCGCGCAGCGCCTTGATATCGATCGGGGCGTTGCCGAGCCCGCCGGTCAGGTCCACGTCGAGCGGATGCTCGGCTGCTTCCGCGCGGGATTCCGCGGTGCACAGGTCGAGCAGCTTCACGGCGATCTGTTCGGTGGAGTACGTGTGGATGCCGTGGCGTTCGACGACCTCGACCAGCGGGTCGTTGCCGCCCATCAGGCCGGTGCCGCGCACCCAGCCAATCTTCGGGTGGGCGAAGGTGACACGGGACGACCATACCTTTTCGGCATGGGCGCGGTTGACGATCGCGTCAAACGCGCTCTTGACCTCGCCGTACGCGCCGTCGCCGCCGAAGATGCCGCGGTTCGGGGAGCCGGGCAGCACCACATGCAGCTTGTGCTGCACGTCGGTGTCGGCGCCGATGGCGGATAGGCCGGCGATCGCGCGTTCCACGCCCCACAGCATCAGTCGCGCCTGGGACTCGAACAGTTCGCCGGAGTCGGTCAACGTGCCGTGCACCGGCGGGGCGGCGAACGGGAAGAACAGCGTCGGCTCGTATGCGGGCTTCAGGATCGTGGTGGTCGCGCCGGAGGTCTTCTTCTGCACGTTGCCGATCCACTGGACCAGTTCGTCCACGTCGCGGTAGCTGGACAGGTTCGCGGGAACCAGCCACAGCTTGGCGCCGCCCACCGCGTGCTCGCGGTAGGTTTGCTTCGCCCACGCCTTGACGGACGGACGGAAGCTGTGCGAGGTGGCGATGACGGTCGCGCCGCCGGCCAGCAGGCCGTTGACGACCTGCGCGGCGATCGAGTTCGGAGCCACGCCGGTCACCACTGCGATGTCATTCGTGAAGCGGGATGCGTCAGGCACGTCGGCGACCGATTCGAGGGCCTCGGTGGCGATGCGGTCGAAGGTGTCGGCGAGCTGTCCATGGCTCTTGGACGCGAACCACTTGGCCTGGTCGGCGACGTCCCTGCCGGCGCCGACAAAGCTCAGGGACTCGACAGACTGGTCGCCGTTGTAGAACAGGCGAGCCAGGTCTTCGCGCGCGGATGCCCAGCGGTCATCGAAGAGGATGGCCTTGCGGGAGTCGAAGCGCGGCTCGACCTGCTTGGGCCAGTCGGAGCCGAGCTCGGCGTCGACGGCGGCCACGACGGCCGCGTTCTCATCCTCGCCGGGTTCGGCGGCCGGAGCCGTCACGCCCAGTTCGTTGAGCACGTAACGGGCGGTGGAGGCGAGCACGCCGTTGGCACCGGTGACCTTCTCCGCGAAGGCGTCGAGCGCCGCGGAATCCACCACGGCACCGCCGGCTGCGCCGCCGGCGCTCGGCTTGGAGACAGCCACGCCCTTGGTCTGCCCGACCAGGGTCACCGCATCGTCGATGAGCTGATCGGCGGCGGCCGCATTGGCGGCGGCGCCGGTGGGCAGCTTGGCCAGATCACCGCCACGCGAGCTGGCACCCTCGCGGGTGTCGAGCAGCAGGGCCGCGGTCACGGCGGCAACCCAGCCTTCGCCGAGCTGCCACACGTTGGTCACGCGTTCGCGGATGTGCGCGGGCTTGACGCCGGCGGCACCGAACAGCGCGCGCAGGCGGTCACGGATCGCATCAGACAGTACCGGACCGAACGCCTTGTAGTTCGGGGCGACCTTGTTGACGAGCTGTGCAAGCTGGGTGAGCGTCGCCTCTGCGGCGCCATCCACGCTGGCCACACCCAGCTCGGAGCTGATATCCATCAGCAGCTGGTTGCGGCGGGACGACACGCCATTGGTCAGCGTGTCAGTCGTGTCGTTCGCGCCGATTTGGTCGAGGCGGATCTTTGTGGAGTAAGCCATGAGCACACCGATGGCGTCGGACGCCTTGAACGGCAGGTCGTCGACCGGGCCGCTGACGGCGGAACCGAGTTCGGCGACGGCGGAACCGACCTGAGCGGCGGACGGCGCGGCGACGACTGCCGGAGCCGCGGCGGGCGCGGCGGCAGCGGGCGCAGCCGGAGCCGGGGCAGCAGCGGGCGCCGCGGTCTCGGTCTCCTCCGGCTCATCGTCCGGCACCAGCGAATCAGAGTCGGTCATGTACACACGGCCCTCATCGCGGCCGACGTTGTACACGGTCACGTCACAACCCGAGAAATCGGGCAGTCGCAGCGTCTTGGAGCCGAGATTGGCGAGCGTCGGCGAGTTGCCGAGACCGACCTCCACGTACTCCTCCACGCCGAGACCACCGCGGTTGGCGGGGTTGAACAGCAGCGCCTGGGTCTCGATCCAGCGCACGGGGGACGCGAACTGCCACGACAGCAGTTCGGTGAGCAGCAGACGGCCGAGCTTCTGGTCGTCGGCGGCGTAGGAGTTCCACACTGCCGGGTCGTCCAGAGCGGCCTTGATGCGCTCGGACGGCACGACTTCGAGGATCTTGGCGGCGAATTCCTTCGTCATCTCGAACGGGGACGCCACCAGGTTCGGGATGTAGCGGTCGACCAGACGGCCACGGTAGTCGATGTACTGCGGCAGCAGCGCGTCGAGCTTGTCGCGGAACTCCGGCACGCCCTTGCGAAGCAGCGTGGAGTGGAACGGCACGTCGATGCCCGGCACCAGCATGAACGGCGGCTTGCCGCCATATTCCTTGGCGCGGCGGGACGCGTCGGCCTGCAGGTACTTCAGGCCGGCGATCGTGCCGGCGATCGCGTACTGCTGGCCGGCGAGGTTGTAGTTCACGATCTCCAGAAACTCGCCGGACGCCTTGGCGACGGACTCGACGTATTCCTTGACGTGCGCGTCGTTGACGCCGAACTGGTTCGGACGCAGCGCGCCCATGCGGTAGTTCGAGCGGCCCTGGGCGTCGCGCTCGATCAGGTGGTGCATGGTGGAGCCGCGGTGGAACACCAGTTCCAGCTCGGTCTCCAGCGGGATGATGTCGGCGAACGCGGACAGCGCGTTGTACTCGCCGAGCGAGTGGCCCGCGAAGTACGCCGGCCAGATGTCGGAGCCGGCCTCGCGCAGACGCGCGGTCTGGGCGTAGGCCACCGTGGCGAGCGCCACCTGCGTGAACTGGGTGAGGTTGAGCAGGCCGTCCGGGTGACGGTAGGTCACGCCGTTGGCGGTGAGCTCCTTCGGGTTGTCGCGCACGACCGCGAGGATCGAGAAGCCCAGCTTGGAGCGGGTCAGCTTGTCGGCGCGCTCCCACACGCTGCGGGCGGCGGACGACTTGGCACGCTCGTCAAGCACCATGCCCTGTTTCTGGATGCCCTGGCCGGGGTAGACGAACGCGGACTTCGGCGCGCGAACCAGCGCAGTGCCGCGCGAGACCAGCTGACCGTCGATGCGGCAGGTCACTTCGAATGCCATGCCGCCGTGCTCGACCTTGCCGACGCGCTCGATGGAGATCTCCACCTTGTCGTCGAGCTGTACCATGCCGTACATGTTGTAGGTCCAGCCTGCGATCTCGTAGTGAGCACCCTTGTCGTCCAGCGCCTGGACGGCGTGCTGGGCGGTGGCGGACAGCCACATGCCGTGCACCAGCGGGGCGGCGAGCCCGGAGATGCGGGCGCCGCGCGTGGAGGTGTGGATCGGATTGAAGTCGCCGGAGGTACGCGCGAATGCAGTCATGTCATCGGGTGCGGTGACGGTGACGCGGCGCAGCAGACGGCGAGGCGTGGCCTGCACCGTGGCTGCGGCGGAGTCGTCCTCCTGCTTGGCTTCGAGGGCGCCACCGTATTCGGGGGCGTCGGCCGGCAGCGCGTCGGAGTAGACGCGGCCGCGAATGGCGAAGCGCTCGGTCTCGCGGGCGAGCACGGTGCCGTCGGCGGCGGTGTGCAGCACGTGGATGGTCACGACGCGGCCGGACGCGGACTCGAAGTAGTCCTCGGCCCAGCTGGTGAGCGTGATGGTCTCGTCGACGTGCTTCAGCAGCTCGTCCTCGGTCTCCTCAAGCTCGATGAGGTGGTCGAGATGCACCGCGTTGAGCAGTCCCTCGATGACCGGGTAGCCCTTGACGTACACGGAGCCGAGCGCCGCGTAGATCGCCGGCCATGCCGGGCCGACCAGCGCGTCGGGGGCGATGCGCGAGGGCGCGAGGTCCTGCGGCAGCGCGCCGCCGGTGGCCGCCTCGTGGTCGTAGCCGAGGTTGGCGGACAGCGTGTAGGTGGCCGACGCGGTGCCGAACGGGTAGGCGGCCTTGTCGTCGGACGGGGTGATCTTCGGCATGTCGGTCAGCTTGTCGCCGGTGATGGCGGTGTTGCCGATGCCTGCGGTGGCGGCGAGCATCGCGTAGACGTTGCCGACCAGGCGCTCGCGGTTGACGACCGGCAGCAGGCCGGTTTCGGTGCCGCGCAGCGTCAACGGGATGACGATGTCGCGCACGGCGTGCTTGGAGACGCCACCGTCCGGATCGTTGTCCCAGTACGTGTCGAGATGGATGTCGAGGTCGTATTCCTCGCCCTGCTCGGAAGCGCCGCGGTCGATGATCTCATAGTTGGCGTCGCCGACCTGCGTGCCGTATGCCGGGTTCGTGGTCAGGTGGCCGACCCAGGAGATATTCGGGCAGGTGCGGATGAACGCTTCGGCGCTCTCGGCGCCGCCGAGCTCGCTGTAGGCGTCGGTGGAGGCACCGGACTGCAGTTCGCGGGTGCGCTCCAGGGCCGCGGCCTCGAAACGGCCGAGGATGTGGGCGACGGGCTCGTCGACGGTGGTGATGCCGGCCACGGAGATCGGGCCGGGAATCACGCGCACGGAATCGGCGGAATAGCGGGCGTCCTCGGACTGCCACAGCTGATCCTGGCCCCACCGGCGCAGCAGGTCATTGTCGATGACCGGCACGAACGGCATGGGCTTGGGATATTCGCTCACGAGTACCGGGAACCAAGCCACATCGGCCGGGGTCACGTGGATTTCGGCAACCTGCGGGTAGGCGGCTTCCAGCTTGGCGATGGCGGCCTTCGGATCGGAGGCGACATCGTCCACGCCGGCGAACAGCGAGGTGAACTCGCCGGATTCCTGACCGCACACACGGGCTTCGATGCGCTGCAGCAGGTGCAGGAAGCGCAGCGAATACGTCGGGTCGACCACGGGGAACACCAGGTCGACGAAACGCTCGGCCCACTCGACGTAGGTCATCGAGGCGAGGTCGCCGAAGTACGGCTTGGCGGTGGCGTCGAGCGCCTTGATGATCTCGTCGCGGCGGCTTTCCAGCTCTTCGGGGTGCTTCATGACGCGCACCAGCAGACGACCGCAGGCGGCGGAGGCGTTCTCGACCTCGTAGATGTCGGCGTGAAGGTGGCTCAGGCCGGAGGAGACTCCGCCGACTGACTTGCCGGACGGCACCCACTTCTCGCCGGCGGGCGCGAACGGGTCGGCGTCGGCCGACGTGTCGGTGATGCCGGGTGTCTTGACGAGCAGCTGCTTGACCGCGGGGCTGGTGTGGGCCTCCTTGGCGGTCATGACGGCGGTGCCGATGAGCACGCCGTCGACCGGCATGTCGGGCAGGTCGTAGGCGCGCGCCCACTGGCCGGAGATGTAGTCGGCCGCGCGCTCCGGCGTACCGATGCCGCCGCCGGCGACCAGCACGAGGTTGCTGCATGCGCGCACCTCGGCGTAGGTGGAGGTCAGCAGGTCGTCCAGCGACTCCCAGGAGTGGTGGCCGCCGGCCGAACCGCCTTCGACCTGCATCAGGATCGTCGTGGGGGCCACGGCCTTGGCAATCGCCACGACCTGGCGGATCTGCGCGACGGTGCCGGGCTTGAAGCCGACGTAGGGCAGGCCGTCCGCCTGCAGGGAGGCGACGAGCGCCTTGGCCTCGTCGAGCTCGGGGATGCCGGCCGAGACGATCACGCCGTCGATCGGCGTGCCGGACGCGCGCTTCTTCGGCACGATGCCGGAGGGGCCGAACTGCAGGTTCCAAAGGTAGCGATCCATGAACATCGCGTTGAATTCGACCGTGCGGCCTTCTTCGAGCAGGTTCTCCAGCTCGGCGACATGACGGTCGAACACGTCGGCGGTCACCTGGCCGCCGCCGCCGATCTCGGCCCAATAGCCGGCGTTCGCGGCCGCGGCCACGATCTCGGGATCCACGGTGGTCGGGGTCATGCCAGGCAGCAGCACCGGCGGCTTGCCGGTCAGGTCGGTGAACTTGGTGCGGATCTTGTCGCCGGCGGGAGTGTGCAACACCTTCGGCGCGAACGTCTTCCAGTTCTGGGTGCGGACGGGCTCGTCCTCCATGGTGGACAGCGCGGAACGCTCGGCCATCGTGGCGGCTTCGACCACGCCGACGCCGGTGCCCTGGATCAGGTTGCCGATGAGCTTGCCGAGCGTGTTGCCCGGGCCGAAGTCGACGATCCACAGCTTGGACGGATCGCAGGATTCCAGCATCGCCTTGACGCGGGCCGCCCAATCGACGTGGTTGAGCAGCACTTCGGCGGCCAGCTCGCGCGTACGGGTCTCCTTGAAGCCGCAGGCGTGCGCCCAGGCCACGGCCTGCTCGACGGCATCGGCCATCAGCGGCGAATGGAACGGCAGCGTGACCTCCAGGTATTCGAGGACGGGCCCGAACACCGCGCCGCCGCGGATCTTCTCGTCACGCAGTGTCTGCTGGCGCTTGTGCTCCTTGCCGGCCTCGACCTCGAAGGCGGCAAGGTCCTCCGGGTAGCCGGAGAGCACGTGGTTGTTGCTGGAGTTGGTGACGGCGATGCTGATCGGGCCGCGCGGGTTCGGCACGCGGGATGCGAGCACCTCGACCTGGCGCTTGGTGGCGCCGCGCACAGACAGCATCGGAGTGGCGCCGGCGTGCTGCGCGGTGAGCGCGAGCTCGCGCGCCTTGCGGGTGCCGGCCACGCCGATCAGCTCGGCGATGGCCAGGATCTCGTCGATCTGCTGGCCCGCGGCCTCGATGGAGCCGGCCTTGCGGATGACGTTGACCATATGCGCGCCGAGCACGCCCTGCGAATGGCCGAGCACGGCGACGGGGGCGGTGTTCGCCACGTCAAGGCCGAGACCGGCGGCGTCGATCAGCGCGCCGAGCTGGGTGAGCGCGATGCCTTCGACGCTGACGGTCGCCGCGGCGGCGGCACCGAGCCGTGCCGGGTTCGGCTTGAAGCCGAACAGGTCGACGGCGCGTCCGGTGGTGGCGAGCAGGTCGGCGGCCACGGGGGCGAGCATCGTGTTCGCCGCGGCGACATGGCCGCGCAGCGTGGCTTCGAGCGCCGGATCATTGGTCAGGTCAGCGAGCGCAACCGGCCAGGGTGTGGACTGTCCGCCGAAAGCGAGCGCATGAGGTTCGCCGTTGAGCCGACTGAGAAAGAAATTGGGGTCTGACATGGGTTGGTGTTCCTTCTTTTATTTGGACATTGTGCGGAGCCGCCGTTGCCGGTATCGGCTCAAAATCTGTTGTGCCGCGGCGGGATGGACTACAGCGGCTGGTTGCCGTGATGCTTGGTGGTGCGGCGCACGCGCTTCTTGTCGGCGAGCAGTCGCAGCGATTCGGCGATGGCCTGACGGGTCTGCTCGGGATCGATCATCGCGTCGATCTCGCCCATTTCGAGCGACAGGTTCGCGTTGACGGTGGTGCGCTCGTATTCGGCGGCGAGCTTGGCCCGCAGCGCGTCGACGTCCTCGCCGGCCTCCTTGGCCTTGACGAAGTCCTTGCGGTGGATGATGTTCACCGCGCCGGTGGCGCCGAGCACCGCGATCTGCGAGCTGGGCCACGCGAAGTTCATGTCCGCGCCGATCGCCTTGGATCCCATCACGATGTACGCGCCGCCGAACGCCTTGCGCAGCACGACGGTGACCATCGGCACCTGCGCGTTCGCGTAAGCGTAGATCACCTTGGCGCCGCGGCGGATGATGCCGGCGTGCTCCTGATCGGCGCCCGGCTTGTATCCGGGGGTGTCCACGAGCGTGATGACCGGCAGGTTGAACGAGTCGCACAGACGCACGAACCGCGCCACCTTTTCGGAGGCATCCACGTCGAGGATGCCGGCGCGAACGTTCGGCTGGTTGGCGACCACGCCGATCGGCCGGCCGTCGATGCAGGCGAATCCGACGACGGCGGACGTGGCGAACAGCTCGTGCACCTGCACGAATTCGCCGTAGTCGACGATGCAGCGGATCACGTCGAGCACGTCATACGGCTGGCGGTCGTTGTCCGGCACGATGTCGGTAAGGCGTTTCGCGGTCTCGCGGTCCGCGCGAGTCGCCGCATAGGCGTACATCGGGGGCTGGGCGTCGCTGTTCGACGGCAGGTAGGCAAGCACCGTGCGCGCGTAGTCGATCGCGTCGGCCTCGTCCTCGCCGAGGTAGTGCGCAACGCCGGATTTCGTGCTGTGCACGAGTCCGCCGCCGAGGTCGTTCATGCTGATCGTCTCACCGGTGGCCGCCTTGACGACGTCCGGGCCGGTGACGAACATGTCGGAGTTCTCCTTGGTCATGACGATCAGGTCGGTCAGCGCCGGGCAGTACACGGCGCCGCCGGCGCACGGACCCAGGATCAGCGAGATCTGCGGGACGAAGCCGCTGGCGTCGCAGGTCTTGCGGAAGATGTGGCCGTACTGCGTCAGCGCGGCGACGCCTTCCTGGATGCGGGCGCCGCCGGAGTCGACGATCGCGACGATCGGCACCTTCAGGTCCAGCGCCATGTCCATCAGGTGGCAGATCTTCTCGCCTTCGGCACGACCCAGCGTGCCTCCCCTGACGGAGAAGTCCTGCGCGTAGACGGCGATCTTGCGGCCGTACACGTCACCGAATCCGGTGATGACGGCCGAACCGGCCTTGCCGCCGTTGATGTCGCCGCCGCGGAACCGGCCGATCTCCTCGAACGAGCCGGTGTCGAGCAGCAGCCCGAGCCGCTCGCGGGCGGTCATCTTGCCCTTGGCGTGCTGGCGGGTGCGCGCGTTGGATTCAGCGTCACGCGCGAGTTCCGCCGCGCGTACCACCGCTGCGCGGATCGGCTGCTCGCCCTGCGCCTGTGCGGCGCCGTCCGCCGAGACGTGCCCAGGTTGTTTCATGACCTGTTTCACGGCCGGCGAGTTCATGATATCGGTCATCACTTGCCCTCCTTGCCGCTCTTCGCGGTGCTTGCGGACTTGCCGCCGTCATCCACCGCGCCGGACTTGTCGCGCGCCTTGGCGCCGTCGACGTCCATTGCGACCAGCGTCTCGCCGGCCTCGACGCCGGTGGCGGGCGCGACGAAGATCTTCGCGACCGTGCCGTTGACCGGCGCGTACACGTAGTTCTCCATCTTCATCGACTCCAGTACCACCAGCAGGTCGCCCTTGGTGACGGACTGGCCTTCCGCGACGTTGATGCGCGTGACCACCGCCTGCATGGGCGAGGCGATGACGCCGGACTTGCCGTCGTTGTGCTCCTTCTTCTCCGCGATGGCGTGCAGCCCCTGGCCTCGCAGCGGCTGCGACGGGCGCTTGGCTCCGCGCGAACGCCCCGCTCCCATGAGGTTGTTGACAATGTCGGTCGGCACGGTGAGCTTGACGCGGCGGTCGTCGACCTCGATGACGAAGCTTTCGCTCGTCGGGGCCTTCGCGCCGGCGTCCTGGCCTTCGCCGCTGAGCGACGCCGGCTGTCCCGAGCGCACGGTCTGCGGCTCATGGTTGAGGTACTTGCGCTCCAGCCACTTCGTGCTCACGTCGAAGAGATGACCATGCTCGGCGGTGAACTCATCGTCGTTGAAGATCTGCTTGAACAGGCTGGCCGGGGTCGGCACGCCCTCGATCACGAGTTCGCCGAGCGCGCGGCGCACGCGGGCGACAGCCGCCTCACGGCTCTGCGCGGTGATCACGACCTTGCCCATCATCGAATCGAACTTCGGCGAGACCGTGTCTCCCTGCTCCACGCCGGTATCGATGCGCAGGCCGGGGCCGGACGGCCAGACGATG
>ENA-OXVH01000160-OXVH01000160.1-human-gut-metagenome-genome-assembly--contig:-NODE-160-length-24625-cov-49.1554_pt1 | contig 24625 bp, 19 predicted proteins | sample MGYA00249247_ERZ652690 | MGnify/ENA primary metagenome ERZ652690 (study PRJEB26925, sample SAMN05826950) | human gut metagenome | biome: ENVO:2100002; feature: ENVO:00000062; material: ENVO:00002003... | reverse complement strand
TTTAATAATTAGAGTGTTTGCGGGATTTTCATTGTTTTATCAATGTGTTTAAAATAGTGCTTCTTAAGTTGTGAACTGTGTTTTTAAATTCAAGTTTGGTTAGTGCGTTTATTTGGTATAATCTAATATTATGCTAATCGGTTCATATGAAAAATTTTCAATGTGTTTGAAGTATATAAATTTATTTTTTTTGATATTAATGTTGTTGCATAATTCATCATCTGCAACAAATATACCTTTGGCTAATTTTATTTCTCATTTGAATGATGATGTTGTTACGAGAAAAGTGAGATTATATAGGGATGGCGAGGGTAAAAATAATATTGTTCAAGGAGTCGTGATTGATAGATTTAGTTCTGATATTTATACTTTACATACCACAGGGAAACCCGAAAAAGGAGTTATAAATAGATTCTCATTAACAACAAAAAAAAGAAAAGCTGTAGCATTGTCATTTCAAAAACCCACTGAATTTATTGGGCATCAAGGAATTGGGTTTGATCCTTTTGAGGGGGGGGTAATAACATCTGCGGGAAATGCCTTTGCTAACAAAGGATGGTTTGTTACATATTTTAAATACAATGATTTTTCTTTTCCTTATGAGATGAAAATTATAAAAATATTCGATAGACCATATAATACTCGTGTTAGTACAATGCCTGTTTTAACCTTAGATGCTAAATATTTAATAGTAAGAAGTAAGTTGAATGGTAGAGACTTATTAAGAGTCTATAATAGTGAAGAAGTTAACTTTCGAATCGAGAGTGATATTTCATCAGAACAAAATATAGAATGGTTTATCGATGCAGGTTTAACCAATGATAATTATGCATTGCAAGCCATTACCGCTGATAATAAATATATATATTTGTTGAGTGGGGGAGGGAATAGAGAAAACAAAAGAATCTATATTTACACGTTAAAAGGAGAGCTTGTAAGAAAGTTTAATAATGTAACAGTAGGGAAAAAAGATTCTCTTAACAGTGGCAAAGAAAAACATTGGGAACCTGAAGGTTTAGCTATTGATCGCAAATCAAAATCATTGGTTATCATGTTTGCTCTTGGGGATCATAAAAAAAGATTTGCTCAATTATATTATATTCCTTTAGATAAACTTATTGAGGAGTGATGATAGTAACAATATTTTCATATTTGATGATTATAAATGTGTAATGCTAATAACTTCGTCATATTTTCGTGTGAATACTAATAAAATAAATTTTCTACAAAAATAATTGATTAGCGTATAGATTATACTTGTATTATTTATAGATAATAACAAAATTATATCTTGGATTTTTAACTTGGCTTGTGGATGGGTGTTGTTTATATTTGTAACATTAAAATGGCATCATTTTAATAATTGTTTTGTGTTGTTTATTATTATATTTCATACTTGACACGACACGCTCTGAAAATATTTATCCAGTTTTATCTTGTTAAAAACCATCTCCCCATAATAAACCCCATTAACCTGCGTCTTCACCAATAAATACCCCCGAAACTTCTTAAACAGTTTCATATCCGGTTTAAAATCGGCCTGCCAGAACTGGTGCAAATGCCCTTGATACGTCAATCCCTTGATGTCGTACAGGGCATTGCCCATCACTTTGAGTGGTTTGTTATGAATCAGCGCAGAGATCCCTGCCGTACTGTTAATTGTCACTACTGCTTTTGCGTGGCGTAATAATTCCGGCATTGGGAGATCGTGCACGTATATGACTCGCTCACCTAAGCCATATTCCTTACTTAACCGCTTAATTAATGGTCGATAGAGTCTGTGACCACGATCCATCGGATGATGTTTGATCACCAAATAACTTTCTTTCGGCGCTTTACGCGAAAATGAGTACATGACTTCATTAATATAGTCACGTACATCGTTATAACTGCTGTGGTTACGAATCTGGCTATCGTTATATACCTGCAAAACGGCAAGATAATAACGTTGATCCAACTCGTTCATTAACCTCGGTAATACTTTACGCTGTGTTACCTTGTAAAGTTGCTTGCGCCAGTATGCACGAACCCAGCAACGAGCCTCATACCAGGGGGAAAATGATTTGTGGTGGCGGTAGCGAGGGAACTCATGACGGTAATGCCAGCCCATCAGGTAATACCACATCGCATGACCTATACGTTTCATCGTTGAAGGTTTTAAGTTCTCAACGTGCGGCGCAGGCATATCTGGCAACTTACGATAAAAATCCGGATCGCGCGGTAGCGATGAATATGCGTTCACTCCGCCTTCTTCAACGGTTATAAATTGCGGGCGTAAATATCCTTCTTCAAATGCCAGAAAGCGGATCCCTTTCGACTTTGCCCAGCGTTTTGCTTCTTTGTGCAATGGGCGGCAGTCACCAAAACAGAGGATGGTATCAAAGTCATATTGTCGTTGGAGATCTCGCAGCCAACCGGGAAACTCTTTCGGCGTTTGGTAGTAAGCCAGGTATTGTCGATGGCGGCAGTAAAAACGATCCCCGCCGTTGAAGACAACATTCACAGCGTTACGGCCTAATGACTCTAACCATTCGGCGACGTCATTGAAAAAAGGTCCCATCGGTCCCTGCAATAGCAGATATTTTTTACCCGATAATAAAATGGTTAGTGCGTTGTCTTGCATAAATAATTTGCGTAATAGTCAACTATGAAATTGTTTAGCCAAATCTGACTTTGCAGAACATAATTAATTTGCGGTAATAGCGTATTACCCGCCCCGCTTTTTTTCGGGTAATAAACATCGGCTTGCGCGGCGTCTTGATTAAATATTCCGCAGCTTCTTCTACCGTAATAGGTTGTAGCCGTGTTGGGTGGATATAGGTTGGATAAACAATCAACGCCTGATAGATCAAATCTGCTAACGTTAATTTTTGCTCGCGGCGCGGGCAGTGATGTTCATCAACGGTTAAACCCCAACCGGCATAGAAGGGCAGGCCGTAACAATGAACTTGCTTGCCATGTAATAACGCTTCAAACCCGGACAATGATGTCATGGTGTGCACTTCATCTGCGCGCTGAATGCATTGAATAATATCTGCGTCCAGTGCCTGATAATCAGCGAGTTCAGCAATTAGTTCTGCCGGAATATCGCCCTTGCGATTCCCCACCAGTACATCCGGGTGCGGTTTATAAACAATGTAGGCGTGCGGATTACGCTCGCGTACTGTGCGTAATAACTCAAGGTTGCTCTTAATCGAGACAGTGCCTGTTTTAATAGAGGCATCGTCCTCTACCTGACCCGGCACCAGGATAACTTTTTTATCTTTGGCTTCGGCTGGTAGAGAGAAATCGGCTCCCAGGTTGTACTTACTCAGTTTGCTTTCAACCAGTCGCTGGCGTAATTTTTCAGCTCGCATCTGCTGCGCCAGCGTTAACTGGCTGTGATTAAGCAGGACTTCCAGGTCGCTGGGGCGCGTGGCGTCATAGTAGATCCCGCGTTTATCCAGTACCAACGATAGCGGCGGCAGCAGGTCAGAGCCAAGTCCGGATGAACGCAGAAAACCATCTTCCATTCGCCATAACGGCAGTGATTTTTGTTGCGCTTCGGCTAGCCATTGCTGTTCTCCCTTTACACCCCATACCACGCAAGCCGTCGCCGCAGTACAACGGCGTGAATAACTCAGTCTGTTTGTTGCGGTACGCAAGAAAGGTTTCAGGATTGCCGACTTCCACAGCGTTAAGCCTGGCGACCATAAATAGCCATTACGCTGTTGCTGATGGTTGCGCTGTAATTGCAGCCATTGCAGCACGGTAAATAGATCGCTTGCGGCCCCCGTGAGCGGGTCGATATAGCGACAGTAACGCAGGTATGCAGCGGCAAAAAGTTCTTCCAGCGTGGCAGAACCGCGTCGGGCAGATAACAAAGCGGACTGCGGATGGCGATCGTCGGTTAAGCCCCAGCCTGCATACCAGGGCTGGCCGAAACATGTTACTGGTTTTCCTGCCAGCAAGGCTTCAAAGCCGTATTGGGATGTCACGACGTAAACCCGGGAAACGTGTCGCAACAGCGACTGCGGGCTGACATTCTCGGCAATCAAACGTACTCGTTGCGTGGCGCGCAGATCAGCGAAATAACCTGTTTTCTTTCCTTCCAGGACATCCGGATGCACCTTCACCCAAATTTCGGCTTGAGGATTTTCCGCCATCGCGGCTTCCAGCATGGCAGCAAACTCATGCGGGCCAGCATTGCCATACGTCACTGACATATCATTATATGTCTGATCGACAACCAGAACGATGTCTGAACGTTCTGACTCATCAGCCACAAACGCAGGTGCCAGGTTATATTTCGACAAATCCCCGGTCACGATGGTGTGCATCGCTTCTCTGGCCTGGCTTATCAGAGCTGTATTTCCGGCTTTATCCTTTACCAGTTTCTCCAGTGCTGAAGGCTTGCTGGCATCGTAGTAAATGCCACAATCATCCACCACCAGAGAAAGCGGCGGCTCGCCATTGACGCCAAGATCCAGCGAACGCACAAATCCATCTTCCAGACGAATGACGGGTTTTCCCGCTGCTTTGGCGATGGCGACTGGTTTCGCCGCGCTGGGACGATGTCCCCACACGGCGATAGCATCAACTTCTTGCGGAACAGGGCGCAGCAGAGAAAGTTTCTGGCACGGTTGCGCCAGAAATTTCTCCAGATGCGGAATACGCCAGATACCGGACGAGAAAATGCCAATCATGCGTTTTCAGCCAGTTCCTGTGCCATCAGGGCGCGCACTTTTTCCAGGCATGCTGGGGTGTCGACGCCCGGACCGGTTGCGGCAACCTCAAATGTGCGGATGTTGATCCCCGCGCTCATCAACCGCAGCTGCTCCAGTGATTCTGCCTGCTCTGGCATGGACTCCGGTAACTGGCTGTAGTTTTGCAGCACATCGCGACGATAAGCGTAAATACCAACGTGTTTCAGGTAGCGCGCTTTTTCAGCATTACGCGGATACGGAATCGGCGAACGGCTGAAATAAAGCGCATCCTGGTGGGTATTTACCACCACTTTTACCGTGCTTGGCTCAGCCGCTTCTTCGGCAGAAATCGCGTGGCATAGCGTTGCCACTGGCAACGCGGGGTCATCACGCATTCCTTGTAACAGCGTTTCTACATCCCGCGGGCGAATCATTGGTTCGTCGCCCTGCAGGTTAATGTAGATATCTGCCTCGACTTTATGCATCACCTCGACCAGCCGATCGGTGCCGGATTCATGATCGTTGCGCGTCATGATGGCTTTCCCGCCAAATGCCTGCACGGCCTTTTCAACACGCTGATCGTCTGTTGCCACCCAAACTTCCGCGACGCCCGCCACCTGTAACGCACGCTCGTAAACATGCTGGATCATCGGTTTACCAACAATATCGAGCAGTGGCTTACCCGGCAGGCGCGAGGAGCCATAGCGAGCCGGAATGACAATAACTGCTTTGCTCATCTCAACTCCTTACAAAGACAGAATCACTTTTGCACCCACCGCCAGCTGATAGAGGATGGTGGAAATACCACGGGTAACTTCAATGTTTTTCGATTCATATTTCGGCAGAACCATAATCTCATCGCCCGGCTTGAGTGAATCCACATCTTCCGCGTTGACGGCTGCACCGTTCTGACGAATGACGATAATTCTGGCGTTACCCGATTTTTGCGTCAGGCCACCACATTTCTCGATGTAATCCTCGGTGGTCATCCCCTTCTGCCAGCTCACCGCGTTCGGGAACAGCACCTCGCCATGAACCATAACCAGCGATGTTTTCTCCGGAATATTGATGACGTCGCCATCTTCAAGCAGAACAGAATCAATATTGGACTCGTTGAGGATCACTTCACCTTTCGGAACCACGGTGCGCGCTTTCGCCACAAAGCGGCTGATCAGTTGCGCTTCCTGCATTCGCAGGCTGGCTTCTTCTTTGGTGGAGGACTGGGCAGAAAGTGAGGCTTCCTCCAGCTTTTGCAGCGAGAGATTCAGCATCTCTTTCTGACGCTGAGCCACTGATGGGCGATAAAGCTGAACTGCGTTCATCTGCGACATGCTGTTCGGGCGGACTTTTTCCAGAACCGCACGCATAGTGGAACCATAAGGCAGTACCATGGCATGTTCACCGGAGTGTGCGCCTTCAACCCGCACCTGAATGGTGCCGGCATAGCGGTCAGTGCTGACGATTAAGGTATCGCCATTTTGCAACATACGGCCTGGCGCAGAGCTTATCGGGTAGTATTCGCTACGTTTTTGCAGTCCCTGTTTACGCATAATCGTAATGTGAGTCGCGCCAGGCTTAGGGCGCGCCCAGCTCAACGCTTCCGTTACGGGAATGCTGCTTTCGCGGAACTCAAAGTCGTAGCTGTTAAAGACATCGCCCTGAACGCTGAAAGTATGCTGACGCGGCCCGACGATGATGGTGTCACCATCGGCGAACTGCGAAAGCCCCAGTTTACCGTTCAGCAGGAAGTCGTACAGGTTGACGTTGGAGCGCACGCGGTTACCGCGCTTGACCACAATATCAACGTAACTTCCGCGCTCTGGATCAACGCCGCCAGCCTTGATCAGATAATTGAGTAACGAATCAGACGTCACACCGCCATACAGACCAGGATTACGCACAAATCCGGTCACGTACACTTTTACTGGCTGCGCCTGTAATAAGGAGGCGTAGACGTTGACGTTGGACTGGTACACTTCCTTCACTTTGGATGTGACCAGGGTATTTAACTGACTATTACTGACGCCAGCAACTTTCACCGGACCAACGTTCGGCAGGAAAATATTACCTTTGGGATCAATCTGTAATGCACCATCAAAGGTGAACGCACCCCACAAGCGAACCTGAATGCTATCACCCGGATTCAGAATATAGTCAGGGTTGAATCCTACCGTCGCACCGCTATCCGCGCTGGTGCCGTTGAAAAGTTGAGCACCAAACATACGGCTCATTACCACCGGCGGTGCGGGCGGCGGGGTATTGTCGAAGCCGCTCATGTTTTGCGTATCCGACTGTTGCCCGTTCAGAATACCGGTAAGCGGCGCGGCTCCTGTAAGGTTTGGGTCAGCGTTAATATCAATGGCCGCGCTGGCCTGCGCCGCGTGACAGGCGGCAATCAGTAAAATTGATTTAAATAATTTCATCACAAACTCATTCAGCGACAGCGTTAGTCTCGGTGATCTTCAATAACAGCCAGCAACAGTTTCAGGGTGCCGAACAGCAGGCAGCACACCAGTAACCAGCAGGCGATCAAATAAGGGATATTTGGAAAAGACGATTCCTGCGGCAACTGTGGCGAACTGATCACTGACAGCACCTTGAGCTTACGAGCCGCTTCTACACGGGTCTTTTCAATGGAGGTCAGGGTCAGTTTGTACAGCTCGGTGTTGAACTCTACTTTTGATTTGATTTCTTCAAAATCCACCGCCATACGGTTTAGCTTGTCACCCTGCGGCGCTGTGATTTTGCTTTTTTCTTCGTCAATTTGTGCCTGCAATGACTGAATCGCATTACGCGCACTCACAACTTGCGGGGCGTCCTCACGCAGATACGTCAGCAAGTTCCGCAGGTCCGCTTCCATCTGGATCTTCTGGCCCATCAGCGTATTCACTAACGTGCTCGCCGCCTGTGCCTGTGCCTGTGGATCCAGAACGTTGTTGTTGTCCTGATAAGAGAGCAATTCCGCTTTGCTGGCGTCCAGACGCTGGCGTGCCTTTTCCATCTCCGTTTCTGCAAAGGCAAGCTGGTCACGCGCGATGCGATGTGACATCTCATTGATAAAGCGCTCTGACTCTTTCAGCACGGTCTGGTTAAACTTAAGCGCAAACTCCGGGCTAAAGCCCTGCGTCTGAATATTCAGTAATCCGGTTTTATCGTCATACGAGACGTTGATACGGTCCTTGTAGTACTTCAGGAAGCCTTCTGCAGTTTCATCCTTGCTAAGATGATTAAGAAAATCGAGCCCGCTGTGGCTAAACGCTTCACGAAAATTTAGTTGCTTATCCAGCGCCGCCAGCATATCCGGCGAGTTGATGTACTCTTTCAGATACAACGCATCTTCTGCGGAACTGGGGTTAGAGGCACCCAGAAGCAGACCAAAATTCAGGCTGCCGCTGTTTAAATCATCCGAGCGTTTAATGGCGACTTTCGACTCACTCATATAGCGAGGCTGGCTGAAGATAGCCAGATAGATCAGCAGCACCGCCATCGGTGCCAGAATGATGATTTTCGCCAGGTGTTTTTGGATATCTGCCAGTGAGATGGCAGACAGACGAGCACGCATCCAGGATACGGCAGACTTCACTTTTATCAACATGTAACGATTATCAAAGTTTCAGTGGGGCGCAAACTCAATGAGAGACTAACCTCTCGCACCCCGTTGCTTAATTAGTCGAAAATGCGCACAAGGCCAGTGACTTTATTTGCCTTGTTGGTCACCAATAACGTTGAGACGCGGTGCTTTTGCATTTTTTCTTCCGCTTCAATGATCATGGTGTCTTCCGGTAGCGTCAGCGGTTCACGTGTCATCATCTGCGCAGCCGTGGCGGATGTCAGAGAATCCTCTTTTTCCATAAAGCGACGCAGGTCACCGTCGGTGATAATGCCCGCTAGCCCACCTTCTGCGTCTTCTACCATCACCATTCCCTGGCATCCGCTGGTGATACGTTGAATCACGGTTTTAAATGACGCATCCAGCTGTACCGCAGGAACATCATGCTGCATGACATCAGCAACGCGGGTCAGCAGGCGACGACCTAATGAACCGCCCGGGTGATAGCGCGCAAAATCATTCGGCATAAATTTGCGTTGGTGGATCATGGCAATCGCCAGCGCATCGCCGATCGCCATCGTCAGCGTGGTAGACGTTGTTGGTGCAAGATTATTCGGGCAGGTTTCATTCGCCATGTGGAGTTCCAGCACGGCATCAGCATTTTTCGCCAGCGTGGAATTTCCATTATTGGTAATGGCGATAATTCGGTTGCCGAAATTTTTCAGTGAAGGAACTAGCTTGAGGATTTCATCCGTTTCACCGCTGGCAGAAATAAGGATCAGAAGATCGTAAGGCGTAATCATGCCCAGATCGCCATGGAAAGCTTCTGCAGGATGAATAAAGAAACTAGGCGTACCCGTAGAGGCCAGCGTCGCTGACATTTTACGACCGACATGCCCTGATTTACCCATTCCCGAAAGAATAACGAGCCCTTTACAGTTCATTATCAAATTAAGGACACGCTGGTACTGCCCGGAATCCAGTTGTTTAGACAAGTTTTGTAATGCTGCGCCTTGTTCTGCCAGAGTCTGGCGAACAGAGGTAATTAGATATGGATCGATAGTACTGCTCTGGTCATCAGGTAAATGTCTTTCAGACATATCAGCTCCTTTGCACGGAAATAATGCCACAGTCACAACAAACCCGAACCCACTATAATTTATTTATGCTAAATCAATGGGTTGTAACAAAATTTTTAATGAATATAAAACCATGGTCAGTCCATGCTTATATGCAGGACTTATCACCTTCTTATTAAGTCGCAATGTCTCATGGAGGTGCGAAGATGCTGCAATATTACAGGCGAGAAGGGGAACCAAATTTTGCCCACCTATTTAACACACCCCTACATTATGAACAAGGAATTTAGGATTTTTATCATTTATTAAAAAGTTTCCTACTTGACTATTAAGACCAAAAACAATTTATCAATTGATTATTTCCTTGTAAAAAAAGAACGTATGACTATGTTATTAATAAATAAAACACGCAAATAATGGTGATGTTGTTTTGTGATTAACTATTTAAGTGCGGCATAATAAACAGGTTGACAATTTCTATGTAAAGAAGAGGAAAATAATAAAATTTTAGCGGTGACTATTGAATGATATGATAGTTGTGGTGTTGATTATTTCTGGTAATGAATGCGGAATTAAATCTGGCCGGATTGTATTTTTGCTATATCTATTTTTCAGGAGATTATTATTAAATAGAAAAATAACAATGGTGATTATCTCCGGTTGAGCTGGAGTCACGTATGCCAGCGAGTGCTTTCTTCCGGGCCTTCCTTCACTTCAGAGAAAGAGCCTATGGAAAAGAGGCAATCATCAGGCTCTTTTTGAGTCATATGCGCCGATAATCAACTGTCTTGAACGTAAAAATTATGGAGCAACATGATGCTACGATTCATTTCACTCTTCGTTTTTTCTGAGCATTGCGTTCAGGATGGTCAGCAATTTACGCATACAGTCAACCAGCGCCACTTTTTTGGTTTTTCCGGCTGCTGGCAGATGCATGTAAAACGCCTTTATCACCGGATTAAACCAGGTTACCACAAGCGCTGCCATGTGCAGGGCTGCTCTTGCCTCCGTACGCGCACTGGCGTCGTTCGGCCAGCAGATATGTGTGGGATAACAGGGATGTTATGTGAACTGAACTGTGTTTTGTTAACGGGGGATGTTTATTGATGATTCGGGAGTGTTTAAGACCTGATGGCGTTATGCTCCCAAGTTTATTTTATATAAAGATCCAAAAGCAAAAACCCGCCTTGTGGGCGGGTTCTTAAGAATTAGTGGTGCCCGGACTCGGAATCGAACCAAGGACACGGGGATTTTCAATCCCCTGCTCTACCGACTGAGCTATCCGGGCAACGGGGCGCATTAAACCTGATTCGCCTCGTCTCGTCAATCAAATTTCTTCAATTTACTGCAGACTGCACAATCTATCATCACTTTGCCGCTATTGCACGCATTGTCAAGCAAACCAGGCGGTCCAGGCGGCGGAAAGCGGCATTGCCAGAAGGAGTGCTGGAAGCATGTTGACCACCGGGAACATTTTAATGCCACAGATGCGTAATCCGGTTGCCAGCAGCAATAAACCGCCTACGGCGCTGAAGTCTGCCATCATCGACGGTGTGGTCAGCGGTAATATCAGCGCGGCAGCCCACGCCAGCGTTAGCTGGATGATCAGTAATGGGATACTAATTACCGACACCGCAATACCCAGCGAGCAGGCGAAGATCATCGCCGTAAAGAAATCAAGAAATGACTTGGCGATTAAAATACTCGGATCGCCGGTCATCCCTTCGTTCATCGCCCCGAAGATCCCGGTGCCGCTGGCGCAAAACAGGACAATAATCGCGACATAATTCTGAATAAAAGATTCATGCGCTGGCTTCTTACGTGAGTGACGAAACAGATTTTGTGCTTTGGCGACCGCTGTATTGACGCCTTTCTCCAGCAGACAAATTTCGCCGATTAATGCTCCGAGTAAGGTTGCTAAAACCATCGCCGGAAGGTTGGCGCATTTCACCACCAGTAAAATACCAATCCCCAGCGATGCCAGACCAAAAATTGATGTCATGGAGACGCGGATACGTTCCGGTAAGCGTTGGCTAAGCAGTGCACCGAGCACGCCACCCAGTAATACTGCACTTGCGTTGATAAAAGGACCGATGACCACAAGAGTTCCTGTTAGCTGCATTGTCTGATTTTCTTATTATGACCGTTTGGTGCCGTCGATGGCTTGTTTGTTCGCAAAGTCCTGGCTTGCACGCTTTAGCGAAAGGTGCCATGATTGCGCGAATTTTCTCCTCTCTGTACGGAGTTTGCCCGATGTACGCCACCTCCTTACATTCTCTCGCTTATCGCCGTTTCGCGCGAAACTCTTCTCTTTTTATGCTACTGCTCATGCGGTGAAGTTAACGCACGCTCACTGCAGGACAACAGTAAAATCAGAGCGTTTCTGCTTTTACTGATGTCTGGCGGTCGGAGCTGGTGACCAGTTTGACCCATATCTCATGGGGCAGGGTTTTCCACCTTGTCCGGTATTCTTACTTCCCCGAAACGGGTTTGCGCTTATGAAATCAATGAATATTGCCGCCAGTAGTGAACTGGTATCCCGACTTTCTACTCATCGCCGCGTGGTGGCGTTGGGAGATACTGATTTTACGGACGTCGCGGCAGTCGTCATTACCGCTGCGGATAGTCGCAGTGGCATTCTTACGTTGCTTAAGCGCACCGGTTTTCATCTACCGGTGTTTTTGTATTCCGAACATGTTGTTGAATTACCTGCGGGCGTTACGGCGGTAATCAACGGCAACGAGCAGCAGTGGCTGGAGCTGGAATCCGCAGCCTGTCAGTATGAAGAGAATTTGCTGCCACCGTTTTATGACACGCTGACGCAGTACGTTGAGATGGGCAACAGCACCTTTGCTTGCCCTGGACATCAACATGGTGCGTTTTTTAAAAAGCATCCTGCCGGACGCCATTTTTACGATTTCTTTGGTGAGAACGTCTTTCGCGCCGATATGTGTAACGCTGACGTAAAATTGGGCGATCTGCTTATTCATGAAGGATCGGCGAAGGATGCGCAGAAATTCGCAGCCAAAGTCTTTCATGCCGATAAAACCTATTTTGTCCTGAACGGCACATCGGCAGCGAATAAAGTGGTGACGAATGCGCTGTTAACGCGTGGCGATCTGGTGCTCTTCGACCGTAACAACCATAAGTCGAATCATCACGGCGCGCTGATTCAGGCGGGGGCGACGCCGGTCTATCTGGAAGCTTCACGTAACCCGTTTGGTTTCATTGGCGGTATTGATGCGCACTGTTTTAATGAAGAGTATCTGCGCCAGCAAATTCGCGACGTTGCGCCAGAAAAAGCTGAGTTGCCGCGCCCGTTTCGCCTGGCGATTATTCAGTTGGGAACCTATGACGGCACTGTCTATAACGCCCGTCAGGTGGTCGATACCGTTGGGCATCTGTGTGATTACATTCTGTTTGATTCCGCGTGGGTCGGTTACGAACAGTTTATCCCGATGATGGCGGATAGCTCGCCGCTGCTGTTAGAACTTAACGAAAACGATCCGGGGATCTTTGTGACCCAGTCAGTGCACAAACAGCAGGCGGGATTCTCACAGACGTCGCAGATCCATAAAAAAGATAACCATATCCGCGGACAGGCGCGTTTTTGCCCGCATAAGCGGTTGAATAATGCCTTTATGCTCCATGCTTCTACCAGCCCGTTCTATCCGTTGTTTGCCGCGCTGGACGTTAACGCCAAAATTCATGAAGGGGAGAGTGGGCGTCGGCTGTGGGCTGAGTGCGTTGTGATAGGGATTGAAGCGCGCAAGGCTATTCTTGCGCACTGTAAGCTGTTCCGCCCGTTTATCCCGCCCGTTGTTGATGGCAAATTGTGGCAGGATTATCCGACATCAGTGTTAGCCAGTGACCGTCGTTTTTTCAGTTTTGAGCCGGGGGCGAAGTGGCACGGCTTTGAAGGATATGCCGTGGATCAGTATTTTGTTGATCCGTGCAAGCTGTTACTCACTACACCAGGTATCAATGCCGAAACTGGCGAATATAGCGACTTTGGCGTTCCGGCGACGATTCTGGCGCACTATCTGCGTGAGAACGGCATTGTGCCGGAGAAGTGCGATCTCAATTCCATTCTGTTCTTATTAACGCCGGCGGAAAGCCACGAGAAGCTGGCGCAACTGGTGGCGATGCTGGCGCAGTTTGAACAGCATATTGAGGATGACTCGCCGCTGGCTGAGGTGTTGCCGAGCGTTTATAACAAATATCCGGTGCGCTATCGCGACTACACCCTGCGCCAGTTGTGTCAGGAGATGCACGATCTGTATGTCAGTTTCGACGTCAAAGACCTACAAAAAGCGATGTTCCGCCAGCAGAGTTTCCCGTCAGTGGTGATGAACCCCCAGGATGCGCATAGTGCTTATATTCGCGGTGAAGTGGAGTTGGTGCGGATTCGTGATGCCGAGGGGCGAATTGCGGCAGAAGGGGCGTTGCCTTATCCACCAGGCGTGCTTTGCGTGGTGCCCGGGGAAGTCTGGGGCGGGGCGGTCCAACGTTATTTCCTTGCGCTGGAAGAAGGGGTGAATTTGTTGCCGGGATTTTCGCCGGAGCTGCAAGGTGTCTATAGCGAAACCGATGCAGATGGCATGAAACGATTGTACGGTTATGTGTTGAAGTAAGAAAAAAACGGGTCACCTTCTGGCGACCCGTTTTTCTTTGCGTAATTAGTGGCTCACCGTCTGTGTGCCTGTCGGGACACGAACGTGTTTATATTTGAACATCGCCATGAACGCGAAGGCCAGAACCACGGAGTAACCAGCGAAAATCAACCATACGGTCTGCCAGTCGGTAATGCCGTTTTGGGTGTACATCTCAACCACTTTACCGCTCACGATGCCGCCAAGGATACAGCCGAAGCCGTTAGTCATCATCAGGAACATCCCCTGCGCACTGGCGCGAATTGCCGGGCTAACTTCTTTTTCGACAAACACCGAACCAGAGATGTTGAAGAAGTCGAATGCGCAACCGTAAACGATCATCGACAGTACCAGCAGTACAGTACCGAACGGAGTCGGGTCGCCGTAAGCAAACAGCGCAAAACGCAGGATCCACGCCACAATACTGATCATCATTACGTTCTTAATACCGTAGCGGCTTAAGAAGAACGGGATGGTCAGAATGAACAGGGTTTCAGAGATCTGCGAAATTGACATGATGATTGACGCATGCTGCACGATGAAGCTGCTGGCAAACATCGGATCTTTGTCGAAGCTGTGCAGGAAGGTGTTACCGAACATGTTGGTAATCTGCAGTTCCGCGCCCAGCAGCATTGAGAAGATGAAGAAGATTGCCATACGCTTGTTTTTAAACAGCGCGAATGCATCGAGGCCCAGCAGGGTTGTCCAGCTCTGATTCGCTTGCTGTTTAGCAACCGGAATATGCGGCAGAGTCAGGGTAAACAGAACCAGAATGGCGGAAAGTGCTGCACCAATATACAGCTGCATGTGGCTTAATTCGAAGCCAGACAGGCTCACCACCCACATTGCCATGATAAAGCCGATGGTGCCCCAGATACGAATTGGCGGGAAGTCAGTAACGATATCCATCCCGGCATTTTGCAGGCGATAGTAAGAGATGGTGTTGATTAACCCAAGCGTTGGCATATAAGCAAACGAGTTAATCAATATCACAAGGAACATCGCCTCCGGCGTCGTGACCTGGGCCGCCATGAACAGCGTGATAGCGCCAATGGTGTGGCAAATGGCATATACCCATTTCGCACTTAACCATTTGTCGGCCACAATCCCCAGCAGCGCAGGCATAAAGACCGCGGCGATACCCAGTGAGCTATAAACTGCGCCGATAGAAGCACCGTCAAACTTCAGGGTAACAAACATATAGGAGCCGAGGGTCGTCAGCCAACTTCCCCACAGACAGAACTGCAGAAAAGAGAGTATTTTCAGCTGCAGCTTAAGATTCATGTTAATTTCCTCACATCGTGATGCGGATGAGTGTTTGAAAAAGCACATTTGACTGTGCGAGATGATGGGATTCTATCAACTTCGCGGACTGGTTTTTTGTTACCTGTGGCAAATAATTGCAAACATTCCCAATTTGCAAAACGAAATTGTGATGTGGATAACATTTTTGCCCCTGAGCATCGTCAGGGGCGGTTAGTGGAATTATCGGCGGCGGTAGGATTTTTGCGCGGTATTCACTTTATAAAGATAACGGCGAGATTCCGCAGAGGGATGGCGGGTCGTCAGCGTTTGATAAACATCGCCCGGCGTCATGGTGTTAATAATATTGGCCGCCTGAATCTTGTCATTCGAAAAGACTCGCAGCACGCTGCCTGCACCGCCGTTATAGGCGGTGATGACGGCATAACGCCGCGACGTTGGGTTATCAATTCCGCCAAGATAAACATTGTTCAGTATCGCCAGATACGCGGTGCCGGTATCAATATTGCTGGCAGGATCAAACAAGAAACTGCGGCTCGGCGTGCCAGATTTCCCCTGCGAGCGGAACACATCTTTCCCGGCAGTATGTTGTACCACCTGCATTAATCCCAGCGCATCGGAACGGCTGACCGCATACGGGTTAAAGGAAGATTCAGTCTGCATAATTGCCAGAATCAGCGACTCATCAATGCCATATTTCCGTGACGCCTGGCGGACCATGCCGAGATATTTGTGCGCACGTTTATCAAGGTGGTTCGGCACCATGTTAATGGTGACACTGTAGATGATACGTAGCCCGTTGCTGCGGCTCTTCAGACGGTTTTTCAGCAGATAATCCGCGAAGTTGCTCGCGCGACCTTCCCAGCGAATCGGCTGCCCGGTGTTGTCCACCACCTGACCGTAAAGGAAAGGTTCTTTCGAAATCGTAATATCATCAACGTCGGAATAGAGATCGACCGAACCCGGATCGTCACCCATCAGCAACGTTTTGATAATTGCCCGGCGCAGATGCGCGGCAGGTTCTGTCCCGGCGATGGTTTCGATAGTAATCGTACCGTCATCGAAGTTGATGTGGCTGCGGGTCTGATATTGATCGGTGTATTTCACGTAGTCCTTAGGACCGGCGATCACTACCTCTTTGAATCCCCAGATGTTCTCAATATTGTGGGCAAATTGCCCCATCAGAATATCAAAACCGTTGGTGTCTTTGACCCAGGCTTCGTTATAGGTATCGCCTTTTTTGGTCGTCGAACAGGAGATGAGCAACGGCGCAATCAAAGCCAGCGCGAGATATTTTTTCATCATTCCGGGTGCGTGTTGTGTTTGTTTTTATGCAAGTTGCCGGAGGCGTGCTCCGGCACTGTTTTTATTTTTTATCTTCCGGCGTATAGCCCTCGATATGCACCTCTTTACCCTCGAACAGGAAGTTGACCATCTCCTGCTCCAGCAGCTTGCGGTGCTCGGCATTCATCATGTTGAGTTTCTTTTCATTAATCAGCATGGTTTGTTTGTGCTGCCACTGCGCCCAGGCTTCTTTGGAGATCTCGTTATAGATGCGTTTTCCCAGTTCGCCGGGGTACAGCTGAAAATCCTGACCTTCTGCTTCACGTTGCAGGAAAGTACAAAAAATCGTTCTGCTCATAAATCATCCTCTTTATCGACTCACGCGCTAAACCGGCGCGCCAGTGCGTAACTGCTGTAACAAACGCTCCACGGGAGCCGCCAGGCCAACTGACGGCGGTTGCGCTAAGTTATACCAGAGCGCATTGCCTTCATCCATGCAGCCGGTGAATGACGACACGGGAAGCCACATAGGCACAATATCTAAGTGGAAATGGCTGAAGGTATGGCGAAACGCGGTCAGCTGCGTCAGGTTATCGGCAGCAATTTGCCGTTGCGCCAGCCAATGCCGCAAACTTTCTTCGTCGGCAAACTGTGGGAAACAGTATAAACCGCCCCACAATCCACTCGGCGGACGCTGCGCCAGCAATACTTCATCTTCGTGCTGTAACAGCAGAAAGTAGCCAGTACGCTCCGGCAGCGTCTGTTTCGGTTTTTTGCCCGGATAAAGCGACCAGCTATTGTTGGCGGTGGCAATACATCCGTTTTGTAGCGGACAGAGCGAACATTTCGGCTTCGAGCGCGTGCAAATCACCGCGCCCAAATCCATCATCGCCTGATTAAACCGTTCCACGCCAACCGCGGGCGTCACCTGCTCGCTTAAACTCCACAGTTTATTCTCGACCTCTTTTTTCCCAGGCCAGCCGCTTACAGCATAGCAGCGCGCCAGCACGCGTTTGACGTTACCGTCGAGAATCGGAAAGTGCTTACCCAGAGAAAGCGAGAGAATCGCGCCTGCGGTGGAACGCCCGACGCCCGGTAACGCCGCGACTTCTTCAAAGGTTTCCGGGAATTTACCGCTGTGTAAGGTCGCCACTTGTTGTGCCGCTTTATGCAGATTGCGCGCGCGGGCGTAATAGCCAAGCCCGGTCCACAAGTGGAGAACTTCATCCAGCGGTGCATTGGCGAGATCGGTCACCGTCGGGAAGCGCGCCATAAAGCGTTCAAAATAGGGGATAACGGTCGCAACCTGAGTTTGTTGCAACATCACTTCTGAGAGCCATACTTTGTAGGGCGTCTTGTCAATTTGCCAGGGCAGCGTTTTCCGCCCGTATTTATCGTACCAGTCCAGAACCTGGGCTGAAAATTGCGACGCTTGCATGGTCACCGAATTCACTGTTGTTGGGGGCAAGATTGCAGCACAGCGACGGCAGGGTGTAAACCGGAACTTTCCGCAGCCACGGCCTTATCATGCTTGCATCCGGCAACTAACTTTGGATAATGCCCGTTTTCAGAACACTTTCACAAGCGACTAAATCTTTATGAAAAACGACGTCATCTCACCGGAATTTGATGAAAACGGCCGCCCACTGCGCCGTATCCGTAGTTTTGTGCGCCGCCAGGGGCGACTGACCAAAGGCCAGGAACATGCGCTGGAAAACTACTGGCCGGTGATGGGCGTTGAGTTCAGCGAAGATATGCTGGATTTCCCCGCGCTTTTTGGCCGAGAAGCGCCGGTGACGCTTGAGATTGGTTTTGGCATGGGGGCGTCGCTGGTGGCAATGGCTAAAGATCGCCCTGAGCAGGACTTCCTCGGCATTGAAGTGCATTCACCGGGCGTTGGTGCGTGCCTGGCTTCTGCGCATGAAGAGGGCTTAAGCAACCTGCGCGTGATGTGTCACGATGCGGTTGAAGTGCTGCATAAAATGATTCCTGACAATTCATTGCGCATGGTGCAGCTCTTTTTCCCTGACCCGTGGCACAAAGCGCGCCATAATAAACGCCGTATCGTTCAGGTGCCGTTTGCCGAACTGGTAAAAAGCAAACTGCAACTGGGGGGCGTATTCCATATGGCGACCGACTGGGAACCTTATGCGGAACATATGCTTGAAGTGATGTCTTCTATTGACGGTTATAAAAACCTGTCAGAGAGCAATGATTACGTACCTCGTCCGGCATCACGTCCGGTGACGAAATTTGAACAACGTGGTCATCGTCTTGGTCACGGAGTATGGGACTTAATGTTCGAGAGGGTGAAATAATGGCAAAGAACCGTAGCCGTCGTCTGCGTAAAAAAATGCACATCGACGAATTCCAGGAATTAGGATTTTCGGTGGCATGGCGATTCCCGGAAGGTACATCGGAAGAACAGATTGATAAAACCGTTGATGACTTTATTAACGAGGTTATCGAACCGAACAAACTGGCCTTTGACGGCAGCGGTTATCTGGCCTGGGAAGGTCTGATCTGCATGCAGGAAATCGGCAAATGCACCGAAGAACATCAGGCGATTGTGCGTAAGTGGCTGGAAGAGCGCAAACTGGATGAGGTACGCACCAGCGAACTTTTCGACGTTTGGTGGGACTAATAAAGCATACGGGCCAGCAAATGCTGGCCTAATTTTTTCTTGAGGGAAGACTATGATGCGCAAAATGCTGCTGGCGGCAGCACTTTCAGTGACGGCGATGACCGCTCACGCCGACTACCAGTGCAGCGTCACGCCGCGTGACGATGTGATTGTCAGCCCGCAAACCGTGCAGGTGAAGGGCGAAAACGGCAATCTGGTGATCACGCCAGACGGCAACGTGATGTATAACGGTAAGCAATATTCCCTGAATGCCGCCCAGCGCGAGCAGGCGAAGGATTATCAGGCTGAACTACGTAGCACCCTGCCGTGGATTGATGAAGGCGCGAAAAGCCGCGTCGAGAAAGCCCGTATTGCGCTGGATAAAATTATCGTTCAGGAGATGGGCGAAAGCAGCAAAATGCGCAGCCGTCTGACCAAACTTGATGCGCAGCTGAAAGAGCAGATGAACCGCATTATCGAAACGCGCAGCGATGGCCTGACGTTTCACTATAAAGCCATTGATCAGGTTCGCGCCGAAGGCCAGCAATTAGTGAATCAGGCAATGGGCGGAATTTTACAGGACAGCATTAATGAAATGGGCGCGAAAGCGGTGCTGAAAAGCGGCGGTAACCCATTACAGAATGTGCTGGGAAGCCTGGGCGGTCTGCAATCCTCAATCCAAACCGAATGGAAAAAGCAGGAAAAAGATTTCCAGCAGTTTGGCAAAGATGTTTGTAGCCGCGTTGTGACTCTGGAAGATAGTCGCAAAGCCCTGGTCGGGAATTTAAAATAATCCTCTATTTTAAGACGGCATAATACTTTTTTATGCCGTTTAATTCTTCGTTTTGTTACCTGCCTCTAACTTTGTAGATCTCCAAAATATATTCACGTTGTAAATTGTTTAACGTCAAATTTCCCATACAAAGCTAAGGGATAATGCGTAGTGTTCACGTAACTGGAGGAATGAAATGGAGTTTTTCAAAAAGACGGCACTTGCCGCACTGGTTATGGGTTTTAGTGGTGCAGCATTGGCATTACCCAATATCACCATTTTAGCAACCGGCGGGACCATTGCCGGTGGTGGTGACTCCGCAACCAAATCTAACTACACAGCGGGTAAAGTTGGCGTAGAAAATCTGGTTAATGCGGTGCCGCAACTGAAGGACATTGCGAATGTTAAAGGCGAGCAGGTAGTGAATATCGGCTCCCAGGACATGAACGATAATGTCTGGCTGACACTGGCGAAGAAAATTAACACCGACTGCGATAAAACCGACGGCTTCGTCATTACCCACGGTACCGACACGATGGAAGAAACCGCTTACTTCCTCGACCTGACGGTGAAATGCGACAAACCGGTGGTGATGGTCGGCGCAATGCGCCCGTCCACGTCCATGAGCGCAGACGGTCCATTCAACCTGTATAACGCGGTAGTGACCGCAGCTGATAAAGCCTCCGCTAATCGTGGCGTGCTGGTGGTGATGAACGACACCGTACTGGACGGTCGCGATGTCACCAAAACCAACACCACCGACGTAGCGACCTTCAAGTCTGTTAACTACGGTCCTCTGGGTTACATTCACAACGGTAAGATTGACTACCAACGTACCCCGGCACGTAAGCACACCAGCGACACGCCGTTCGATGTCTCTAAGCTGAATGAACTGCCGAAAGTCGGCATTGTTTATAACTACGCTAACGCATCCGATCTTCCGGCTAAAGCACTGGTAGATGCGGGCTATGATGGCATTGTTAGCGCTGGTGTGGGTAACGGCAACCTGTATAAAACCGTATTTGACACTCTGGCGACCGCCGCGAAAAACGGCACTGCAGTCGTGCGTTCTTCCCGCGTACCGACGGGCGCTACCACTCAGGATGCCGAAGTGGATGATGCGAAATACGGCTTCGTCGCCTCTGGCACGCTGAACCCGCAAAAAGCGCGCGTTCTGCTGCAACTGGCTCTGACGCAAACCAAAGATCCGCAGCAGATCCAGCAGATCTTCAATCAGTACTAATCACCTCGCCCCGGTATCGTGCCGGGGCTTTTTCACTTCAGACTTACGTCCATTGCCAATTTTCATTACCCTGATGATAATCACTGGAATAAATTATTCCGCGCGAGGGTTTTCGGGTGAAAAAGCAATGGATTGTTGGCACGGCGCTGCTTATGTTGATGACTGGTAATGTCTGGGCAGATGGCGAACCGCCAACTGAAAATATCTTAAAAGATCAATTCAAAAAGCAGTATCACGGCATTCTCAAGCTTGATGCCATCACCTTAAAAAATCTTGATGCTAAGGGTAATCAGGCCACCTGGTCAGCGGAAGGCGATGTCTCTTCCAGCGACGATCTCTATACCTGGGTCGGTCAGTTGGCAGATTACGAACTGCTCGAACAGACCTGGACGAAAGATAAACCGGTAAAATTCTCGGCGATGTTAACCAGTAAAGGAACGCCAGCGTCTGGCTGGTCGGTGAACTTTTACTCTTTTCAGGCGGCAGCCAGCGATCGTGGGCGGGTGGTCGACGATATCAAAACGAATAATAAATATCTGATCGTGAATAGCGAAGATTTCAATTATCGCTTTAGTCAGCTTGAGTCTGCGTTGAATAACCAGAAGAACTCGATTCCTGCGCTGGAAAAGGAAGTGAAAGCGCTTGATAAGCAAATGGTGGCGGCGCAGAAAGCAGCGGATGCATATTGGGGAAAAGATGCAAACGGTAAGCAAATGACCCGCGAAGACGCCTTTAAAAAAATTCACCAACAGCGTGATGAGTTTAATAAACAGAACGATAGCGAGGCGTTCGCGGTTAAATATGACAAAGAGGTTTATCAACCGGCGATTGCGGCATGTCATAAACAGAATGAAGAGTGTTATGAAGTGCCGATTCAGCAGAAGCGAGATTTCGATATCAACGAACAACGGCGACAGACTTTTCTGCAATCACAAAAACTTAGCCGTAAATTGCAGGATGACTGGATAACGCTCGAAAAAGGGCAATATCCGTTTACGATGAAAGTTTCAGAAATAAACAGTAAAAAAGTCGCGATTTTGATGAAAATTGACGATATCAACCAGGCTAATGAACGCTGGAAAAAAGATACCGAACAACTGCGGCGCAATGGGGTGATTAAGTAACTCATGTTAAGTACCTTTGCCGGATAATATAAAAAGTTATCCGGCAAATTATTTTTTACATTAGCCCTAGTAGCTGTGGAATGAACAAGGATATTTGCGGGATGTAAGTGATCATCATCAACGCGATTAACAATGCGGCATAAAATGGCAGCAATGGTTTGATCAAATGTTGAATCTTCACACCTGAAATAGAACAACCAACAAATAGCGCACTACCCACCGGCGGTGTTAACAGCCCAATACAAAGGTTAGCCACCATCATAATACCGAAATGTACCGGATCCATTCCCAGCTCTTGTGCAATCGGCAAGAAGATTGGTGTGAAGATTAGTACAGCCGGTGTCATGTCCATAAAGATGCCGACAATTAATAAGACGATATTAATCAGCAGCAATATGACCAGTGGGTTATCAGAAATCCCCATCAACGCGTCGCTGATCATATAAGGAATATCAGCATTGGTCATTGCCCAGGACATGCCCACGGAAAAACCGATCAACAGTAATACAATCGAAGTGGTAACAACCGATTCCAGAATCAGTTTGGGTAAATCGCGCCATTTTACTTCCCGGTAAATCAGCACCGAGAGAATAAATGTGTAGACAACGGCAATCGCAGACGCTTCAGTTGCGGTAAAAATGCCGCCCAGAATGCCGCCCATCACAATGAACACCAGAAGCAAACTTGGTAAGGCATCCAGAAACGCTTTACAGGCCTGAGCAAAGGTTGCTCTTTCTGAAAGCGGGTAGCCACGGCGTTTAGCAATAATGCCGCAGACTATCATTACCGCAAGACCCATTAAGATCCCTGGCAAATATCCCGCCATAAATAGCGATGCTACAGAAACGCCGCCAGCAGTCAGGGAAAACACAATTAACACGTTTGAGGGCGGTATCAGTAATCCAGTAATACAGGATGAGACGTTTACAGCGGTAGAAAATGCCGGATCATAACCTTGTTTGGTCTGAATGGGATTCAGTGTGCCACCAACGGCAGCAGCTGCCGCAACGGCTGAACCAGAAATGGAACCAAACATCATATTCGCCAGGACGTTCACATGACCAAGTGAACCAGGAACCCGACCAACCATTACCTGGGCGAGGTTAATCAAACGTATCGCAATACCGCCGCTGTTCATCAGCGTTCCGGCAAAGATGAAAAAGGGGATTGCCAATAGGGCAAAGTTATCCAGTCCATTAGCCAGTCGCTGCGAAACAGTGATTGCCGCGATATCCCAGGGAAACATCAAAAGCATTGAAGCTACAGTGGCAATACCGATTGAGAACGAAATGGGCACACCAATAAAGACCAGCACAAAAAAACAGCCAAATAGTGTAAGCGCAATATAACTATCCATTAACTGGCCTCCTGCGCAGGTTGTTTCAGTTGTTGAATGCTTTGATTAATAAAACACAAGGCATAAAACATCATCACCACTCCACTTAATGGCAGAATGATATATACGTATCCCATCGGTATTTGCATCGCGGCAGATACTTGTGATGTTGCCAGCGTTTTATCAATTAATTTCAGGCCACCAGTCACAATGACCGAACCGGCAAAACCTAAAATGAGAATGTTAATGACTATACTAAGAAGTAATTGCTTGCGCTTATTCAGGGCGAGAGCAAATAAATCGATAGAGAGATGTCTCTGCGCGCCGACGGTATATGCAGCACCTAATAATCCTACCCAGATCATCAAAAAGCGTGCCAGCTCATCGGTTAATGTACTTGGCTGGTTAAGTACGTAGCGGCTAAATACTTGCCAGACTACGCATACAACCAGCGCAAGCATTACGGCGACAGAAAACGCGGCAATGACGCGGTCTACCGCAAGTTTCAGGCGGTTAAATATCATTGTAAGCATCCTGGAAAATCAGGGCCAGAGACTGGCCCGAAATATTATTGAGCAGCGTTGTCGAATTTCTCTAACAAAGCAGCTTGTTTTGGATCTTTTTTGAAGTCGTCAAACAGAGGTTGAACTGCGGCACGGAATGGGGCTTTATCAACCTTAACGATTTCACCACCCATAGCTTTCGCTTGAGCACGTGTGTCAGCGTCAATTTTTTCCCACAATTTTTGTTGATAAGCTTCGGATTTCTTCGCCGCTGTTTCGAGGATTTGTTGCTGTTCTGGGGTTAATTTATTCCATGTTTTGGTGGAGATAACCAAAAAGTCAGGAATTGAGGCATGTTCATCTTCAGAAAAGACTTTGGCAATTTCGATATGTCGAGTCTGCACCCAGGAAGGCACGTTATTTTCTGCGCCATCTACTACACCTTGCTGCATCGCAGTATAAACTTCGCCAAATGAAATTGGAGTGGGTGAGCCACCCATCAGTTCAATCA
>ENA-OXVH01000086-OXVH01000086.1-human-gut-metagenome-genome-assembly--contig:-NODE-86-length-33812-cov-56.2696_pt1 | contig 33812 bp, 28 predicted proteins | sample MGYA00249247_ERZ652690 | MGnify/ENA primary metagenome ERZ652690 (study PRJEB26925, sample SAMN05826950) | human gut metagenome | biome: ENVO:2100002; feature: ENVO:00000062; material: ENVO:00002003... | reverse complement strand
TCACAGCCAGCAGGAACATCAGCGTCGGGCCAATGTACTGGAAAAAGCCTAACGTTGAGAGACGCAAGCGCGTGGCAGCGGCAGTAAAACACAACAGCGGTACGGTAGTGACAATACCGGCGGCGATCAGCAGTAAATTCAGCGACATCGGGTTTTGCCCCATATGGCTGGTTGAGCTGTCGGCAATAGCAAACAGGTAAATCGCCGCCACGGGCAGCAGCCACATGGTTTCGATTAACATGCCGGTTTGCGCTTCAACGGCAATCTTCTTGCGTACCAGGCCGTAGAAGGCAAAACTAAACGCCAGCCCCAGCGCGATGATCGGCAGTGAACCAAAAGTCCACAACTGAACCAACACGCCACATATCGCCAGAATCACCGCCAGCCATTGCATCCGGCGGAATCGCTCGCCGAGGAAAATCATCCCTAGCACAATGTTCACCAGCGGGTTAATAAAGTAACCAAGGCTCGCTTCCAGCATATGGTGATTGTTCACCGCCCAGATAAACAGTAGCCAGTTGCCACCAATCAGCACGGCAGAGACTGCCAGCATAAAAATTTTCTGTGGCGTCTGAATCAGCGTTTTTAAATAGGACCACTGGCGGCAGATGCTCATCAGCACCACCATAAAGAAAAACGACCAGATCACGCGATGCGTCAGGATCTCATCGGCGGGCACGTAGTAAATTAGCTTGAAGTACGCTGGCGCAATACCCCAAATAAAATAAGCGGCAAGAGCGAGTAATACGCCCTGCCGCGTTTGTTTTGCATCCATCGGGAATACTCATTTTTAATTGGTAACAGCAGTTTACCTGCTTTTACGTTATCAACCTACCATATAGGTGGCTGTAGCACTGGCAATATAAAGCTGTTCTTCATTGTGTAATTCAACGCGGGCGACGGCGACTTTATTGCCTGCACGTAACAGGCTACTGGTAGCCGTAAAACGCTCGCCTCTGCCTGGGCGCAGATAATCGACGCGAAGATCAATGGTCCCCATCCGCGATAGCCGCTGGCGTAGTTCATCTTCACTGATGGTTTCGTGGCGGGTTAAGGTACTTCCCACGCACACCAGACCTGCGGCGACATCCAGCGCCGACGCAATGACCCCGCCGTGCAAAATGCTTTGCGCCCAGTTACCCACCATCATTGGCTGATTTTTAAAGGCCAGCTGTGCGAACTCTTTTTCGTAACGCTCCAGTTCCATCCCCAATGCGCGGTTAAATGGCATGTGATAAACAAACATCTCACCCACTAATTTCAGGGCTTGTTCAGCGGTCAGTACGGCAGACATATCATCCTTACACTTCATTAGTTAATGAAATGTTGATTTTATGCTTCTTTGTTGTTGGTTTCTACTTTAGGAAGGGATAACTAACGGCTATGGAGTTAAGTATGTAAAATAGCCCGCAGAAAAATATTCACCTTATCAATAATTCGTTACGGAGAACACGAGCGATGCGGACTCTGCAGGGCTGGTTGTTGCCGGTGTTTATGTTGCCTATGGCAGTATATGCACAAGAGGCAACGGTGAAAGAGGTGCATGACGCGCCAGCGGTGCGTGGCAGTATTATCGCCAATATGCTGCAGGAGCATGACAATCCGTTCACCCTTTATCCTTATGACACCAACTACATCATCTATACCCAAACCAGCGATCTGAATAAAGAAGCGATTGCCAGTTACGACTGGGCGGAAAATGCGCGTAAGGATGAAGTAAAGTTTCAGTTGAGCCTGGCGTTTCCGCTGTGGCGTGGGATTTTAGGCCCGAACTCGGTGTTGGGTGCGTCTTATACGCAAAAATCCTGGTGGCAACTGTCCAATAGCGAAGAGTCTTCACCGTTTCGTGAAACTAACTACGAACCGCAATTGTTCCTCGGTTTTGCCACGGATTACAACTTTGCTGGCTGGACGCTGCGCGATGTGGAAATGGGCTACAACCACGACTCAAACGGGCGTTCAGACCCGACTTCCCGCAGCTGGAACCGCCTTTATACCCGCCTGATGGCAGAAAACGGTAACTGGCTGGTAGAGGTGAAGCCGTGGTATGTGGTGGGGAATACGGACGATAACCCGGACATCACCAAATATATGGGCTATTACCAGCTTAAAATCGGCTATCACCTCGGTGATGCGGTACTGAGCGCGAAAGGGCAGTACAACTGGAACACCGGTTACGGTGGTGCGGAGTTAGGCTTAAGTTACCCGATCACCAAACATGTGCGCCTTTATACTCAGGTTTACAGTGGTTACGGCGAATCGCTCATCGACTATAACTTCAACCAGACCCGCGTTGGTGTGGGAGTTATGCTAAACGACCTGTTTTGATGAATGGTTGTCAAATCTGGAATCCAGCATCCAACATTATCCAGCCAGACGCTAAAAGCATTGCAGTTTCTCGCGCAGGCGCTGAAAATAGCGCCTGTTTTTATTTCAGGCAATCGGGGTGAATGTGGCGCAGGCGGAAGTGTTGAATCTGGAGTCCGGAGCTAAACAGGTTTTACAAGAAACCTTTGGCTACCAACAGTTTCGCCCCGGCCAGGAAGAGATTATCGACACTGTGCTTTCCGGTCGCGATTGCCTGGTCGTCATGCCCACTGGTGGCGGAAAATCCCTTTGCTATCAAATTCCTGCTTTATTGCTAAACGGCCTTACCGTGGTTGTTTCACCGCTGATTTCGTTGATGAAAGATCAGGTGGATCAACTGCAAGCCAACGGCGTGGCGGCGGCGTGCCTTAACTCGACGCAAACCCGCGAACAGCAACTTGAAGTGATGACAGGCTGCTGCACCGGGCAAATTCGTCTGCTTTATATCGCCCCGGAACGCCTGATGCTGGATAACTTTCTTGAGCATCTGGCGCACTGGAATCCGGTGTTATTAGCCGTTGATGAAGCGCACTGTATCTCCCAATGGGGCCACGATTTCCGCCCGGAATATGCCGCGCTCGGTCAGTTGCGCCAGCGGTTCCCGACGCTGCCGTTTATGGCGCTGACCGCCACAGCCGACGACACCACGCGGCAGGATATCGTGCGCCTGCTGGAGCTGAACGATCCGCTGATTCAAATCAGCAGTTTTGACCGTCCGAATATTCGCTACATGCTGATGGAGAAATTCAAACCGCTCGATCAGTTGATGCGCTACGTGCAGGAACAACGCGGTAAGTCGGGGATTATTTACTGCAACAGCCGGGCGAAAGTAGAAGACACCGCTGCGCGCCTGCAAAGCAAGGGAATTAGCGCGGCGGCCTATCATGCCGGGCTGGAAAATAATATTCGCGCCGACGTGCAGGAGAAATTCCAGCGCGATGACCTGCAAATTGTGGTGGCGACGGTGGCGTTCGGCATGGGCATCAACAAGCCTAACGTTCGCTTCGTGGTGCATTTTGATATTCCGCGCAATATCGAATCCTATTATCAGGAAACCGGTCGCGCCGGGCGTGATGGCCTGCCCGCGGAAGCGATGCTGTTTTACGATCCGGCCGATATGGCGTGGCTACGCCGTTGTCTGGAAGAGAAGCCGCAGGGGCAATTGCAGGATATCGAGCGCCATAAACTCAATGCGATGGGCGCGTTTGCCGAAGCGCAAACTTGCCGTCGTCTGGTATTGCTGAACTATTTTGGCGAAGGGCGGCAGGAGCCGTGCGGGAACTGCGATATCTGCCTCGATCCGCCGAAACAATACGATGGTTCAACCGATGCTCAGATTGCCCTTTCCACCATTGGTCGGGTGAATCAGCGGTTTGGGATGGGTTATGTGGTGGAAGTGATTCGTGGCGCTAATAACCAGCGTATCCGCGACTATGGTCATGACAAACTGAAAGTCTATGGCATGGGCCGTGATAAAAGCCATGAACATTGGGTGAGCGTGATCCGCCAGCTGATTCACCTCGGCCTGGTGACGCAAAATATTGCCCAGCATTCTGCCCTACAACTGACAGAGGCTGCGCGTCCGGTGCTGCGCGGCGAATCCTCTTTGCAACTTGCCGTGCCACGTATCGTGGCGCTCAAACCGAAAGCGATGCAGAAATCCTTCGGCGGCAACTACGATCGCAAACTGTTCGCCAAATTACGCAAACTGCGTAAATCGATTGCCGATGAAAGCAATGTCCCGCCGTACGTGGTGTTTAACGACGCAACCTTGATTGAGATGGCTGAACAGATGCCGATCACCGCCAGCGAAATGCTCAGCGTTAACGGCGTTGGGATGCGCAAGCTGGAACGCTTTGGCAAACCGTTTATGGCGCTGATTCGTGCGCATGTCGATGGTGACGACGAAGAGTAGTCAGCAGCATAAAAAAGTGCCAGGATGAAGACTCCGTAAACGTTTCCCCCGCGAGTCTAATGTATGTTGATGTTATTCCTCACCGTCGCCATGGTGCACATTGTGGCGCTTATGAGCCCCGGTCCCGATTTCTTTTTTGTCTCTCAGACCGCTGTTAGTCGTTCCCGTAAAGAAGCGATGATGGGCGTGCTGGGCATTACCTGCGGCGTAATGGTTTGGGCTGGGATTGCGTTGCTTGGCCTACATTTGATTATCGAAAAAATGGCCTGGCTGCATACGCTGATTATGGTGGGCGGTGGCCTGTATCTCTGCTGGATGGGTTATCAGATGCTGCGTAGCGCACTGAAAAAAGAGGTCGTTTCTGCGCCTGCGCCACAGGTAGAACTGGCAAAAAGCGGACGCAGTTTCCTGAAAGGCTTACTGACCAATCTCGCCAATCCGAAAGCGATTATCTACTTTGGTTCGGTATTCTCGCTGTTTGTCGGCGATAACGTCGGCACCACTGAGCGCTGGGGCATTTTCGCGTTGATTATTATCGAAACACTGGCGTGGTTTACCGTCGTTGCCAGCCTGTTTGCCCTGCCGCAAATGCGCCGTGGTTATCAACGTCTGGCGAAGTGGATTGATGGTTTTGCCGGGGCGTTATTTGCCGGATTTGGCATTCATTTGATTATTTCGCGTTGATGCCAGACGCGTCATCAGAGTAAGTCGGATAAGGCGTTTACGCCGCATCCGACATTATTTTTCACGCATGCCTCGCCGATGCTAACAGCGCTCCCACCAGCATAAACAACGAGCCGAAAATCTTATTCAGCGCCTTCATCTGCTTTGGTCCTTTAATCCATAGAGCAATCCGTTGAGCAAGGGTGGCGTAACCGATCATCACAATAATATCGACCACAATAGTGGTGACGCCGAGCACGATATACTGCATCAGTTGTGGCTGCTGCGGCATGATGAATTGCGGAAATAGCGCCGCCAGAAACACAATACTTTTGGGATTGGTAAGATTCACAAAAACTGCGCGCTGGAACAAATGTCGGCGCGATTGAGTAGAGGCTAGCGATTTAAGGTCAATTGCACCAGCGGCGCGCCATTGCTGTATTCCCAGCCAAATCAAGTAAGCTGCGCCTGCCCACTTCAACACTTCAAACGCAATCACTGAGCGGGAAAATAGCGTCCCCAAACCCACGCCAACCAGCACAATATGAATCGCCAGTCCGGTCTGAAGCCCAGCAATAGACGCCACCGCACCGCGATAACCGTGGTTGAGCGAGGTGGTCATGGTGTTGATTGCGCCAGAGCCTGGCGACAGGCTTAAAATGATCGATGTCAGCAGGTAGGCAAACCACCATTCTAAGGTCATGATGAACTCCCGGTGTGTCTATTTTTGTGCCACAATACGCTACTGTCGCAGCGTTGTGTCAGGCACGCTTAAAAAAACGATTTTACGTGGTTTAAGAGGCAGATTACCCGATGTTTCAGCAGCAAAAAGACTGGGAAACAAGAGAAAACGCGTTTGCTGCTTTTACCATGGGACCGCTGACTGATTTCTGGCGTCAGCGTGATGAAGCAGAATTTACTGGTGTGGATGACATTCCGGTGCGCTTTGTCCGTTTTAGCGCAAAGCACCATGACCGGGTGGTAGTCATCTGCCCGGGGCGTATTGAGAGCTACGTAAAATATGCGGAACTGGCCTACGATTTGTTCCATTTGGAGTTTGATGTCTTAATCATCGACCATCGCGGGCAGGGACGTTCCGGTCGCCTGTTAGCCGATCCGCATCTCGGGCATGTTAATCGCTTTAATGATTATGTTGATGATCTGGCGGCATTCTGGCAACAGGAGGTCCAGCCCGGTCCGTGGCGTAAACGCTATATACTGGCACATTCGATGGGCGGTGCGATCTCCACATTATTTCTGCAACGCCATCCAGGTGTATGTGACGCCATTGCGCTAACTGCGCCAATGTTTGGGATCGTGATTCGTATGCCGTCATTTATGGCACGGCAAATCCTCAACTGGGCCGAAGCGCATCCACGTTTCCGTGATGGCTATGCAATAGGCACTGGGCGCTGGCGCGCGTTGCCGTTTGCTATCAACGTACTGACCCACAGCAGACAGCGATATCGACGTAACTTACGCTTTTATGCTGATGACCCAACGATTCGCGTCGGTGGGCCGACCTACCATTGGGTACGCGAAAGTATTCTGGCTGGCGAACAGGTGTTAGCCGGTGCGGGTGATGACACCACACCAACGCTTCTCTTACAAGCTGAAGAGGAACGCGTGGTGGATAACCGCATGCATGACCGTTTTTGTGAACTCCGCACCGCTGCGGGCCATCCTGTCGAAGGAGGACGGCCGTTGGTAATTAAAGGTGCGTACCATGAGATCCTTTTTGAAAAGGACGCAATGCGCTCAGTCGCGCTCCACGCCATCGTTGATTTTTTCAACAGGCATAACTCACCCAGCGGAAACCGCTCTACAGAGGTTTAAATTTCTTATGTACCAGGTTGTTGCGTCTGATTTAGATGGCACGTTACTTTCTCCCGACCATACGTTATCCCCTTACGCCAAAGAAACTCTGAAGCTGCTCACCGCGCGCGGCATCAACTTTGTGTTTGCGACCGGTCGTCACCACGTTGATGTGGGGCAAATTCGCGATAATCTGGAGATTAAGTCTTACATGATTACCTCCAATGGCGCGCGCGTTCATGATCTGGATGGCAATCTGATTTTTGCTCATAACCTGGATCGCGACATTGCCAGCGATCTGTTTGGCGTAGTCAACGACAATCCGGACATCATTACTAACGTTTATCGCGACGACGAATGGTTTATGAATCGCCATCGCCCGGAAGAGATGCGCTTTTTTAAAGAAGCGGTGTTCAAATATGCGCTGTATGAGCCGGGATTACTGGAGCCGGAAGGCGTCAGCAAAGTGTTCTTCACCTGCGATTCCCATGAACAACTTCTGCCGCTGGAGCAGGCGATCAACGCTCGCTGGGGCGATCGCGTCAACGTTAGTTTCTCTACCTTAACCTGTCTGGAAGTGATGGCGGGCGGCGTGTCGAAAGGCCATGCACTGGAAGCGGTGGCGAAGAAACTGGGCTACAGCCTGAAGGATTGTATTGCATTTGGTGACGGGATGAACGACGCCGAAATGCTGTCGATGGCGGGGAAAGGCTGCATTATGGGCAGTGCGCATCAGCGTCTGAAAGATCTGCATCCGGAGCTGGAAGTGATTGGTACTAATGCCGAAGACGCGGTGCCGCATTATCTGCGTAAACTCTATTTATCGTAATCGTTCTTTATTTGGTCAGTTGTCAACCTGATATTTCGCTACAATGGATACTCGTTAATCAAAGAGTTTTCCATTGTGGCGCTACTTATCATCACCACGATTCTGTGGGCCTTCTCCTTTAGCTTTTATGGCGAGTACCTTGCGGGGCACGTCGATAGCTATTTTGCGGTGCTGGTGCGCGTTGGCCTGGCGGCACTCGTTTTTCTGCCGTTTCTGCGTACCCGTGGCAATAGCCTGAAAACGGTCGGCCTGTATATGCTGGTGGGCGCGATGCAGCTCGGCGTGATGTATATGCTGAGTTTTCGCGCCTATCTCTACCTGACGGTCTCCGAGCTGCTGCTGTTCACCGTACTGACGCCGCTCTACATCACGTTGATTTATGACATCATGAGTCAGCGCCGTCTGCGCTGGGGCTATGCTTTTAGCGCCTTGTTGGCGGTGATTGGTGCCGGGATTATTCGCTATGATCAGGTCACCGACCACTTCTGGACTGGCCTGCTGCTGGTGCAGCTCTCCAATATCACTTTTGCCATCGGCATGGTGGGTTACAAACGTCTGATGGAAACTCGCCCGATGCCGCAGCATAACGCCTTTGCGTGGTTCTATCTTGGCGCGTTCCTGGTGGCGGTGATTGCATGGTTCTTGCTGGGAAATGCGCAGAAAATGCCACAAACCACGCTGCAATGGGGCATTCTGGTGTTTCTTGGCGTGGTGGCTTCCGGGATTGGCTACTTTATGTGGAACTACGGCGCAACCCAAGTAGACGCCGGAACGCTGGGCATTATGAATAATATGCACGTTCCGGCAGGGCTGCTGGTAAACCTGGCTATCTGGCACCAACAGCCGCACTGGCCAACGTTTATTACAGGCGCGCTGGTGATCCTGGCCTCACTGTGGGTGCATCGTAAGTGGGTCGCTCCGCGCTCTTCACAAACGGCAGATGATCGCAGGCGTGATTGCGCGCTGAGCGAATAAACGCTTCTGTAATCGGCTGACGCTGCTCGCCATCACGCACGGCGGCGTACAGTCGGCTCCACAAGCCTTCGCCCAGGGTTTTGGTCACCACCAGACCCTGGCGTTCAAAACTCTCCACCACCCAATGCGGTAGTGCGGCAATACCCATCCGTGCGGCAACCATCTGAATCAACAATAAGGTGTTATCGACGCTTTTCAGTGACGGGCTGATGCCTGCTGGCTGAAGAAAATGCCGCCAGACATCCAGTCGACTACGCTGCACCGGATAAATCAACAGCGTCTCGCTGGCGAGATCTTCCGGTGTAATACGCGTTTTCGCCGCCAGTGGATGGTCAGGTGCCAATACCAGACGCACTTCATAGTCGAACATCGGCGAATAATGCAGGCCACTGCGCGGCAGAATATCGGACGTCATCACCAGATCCAGCTCGCCCTGTTGCAACGCAGGCTGCGGGTCAAACGTCACGCCCGATTTAAAGTCCATCTCGACCTGCGGCCAGTTCTTATGGAAATTTTCTAACGCGGGTGTCAGCCACTGAATACAGCTATGGCACTCAATGGCAATGCGCAGACGCGTCTGCTGCGGTTCATTGCAGGCTTGCAGTGCCTGGCTGATTTGCGGCAGCACCTGATTTGCCAGTTGCAACAGGATTTCTCCCTGCGGTGTAAAGCGAAGCGGCTGGCTTTTACGCACAAATAGCCGGAAGCCAAGGCGTTGTTCCAGATCGCTAAACTGGTGAGACAGGGCGGATTGCGTCTGATGCAACGTCGCCGCAGCGGCTGCGAGCGAGCCGCAGTTCCGCAACGCTTGTAGCGTTTTCAGGTGTTTTACTTCGATCATGAAAGTCCTTCACTTCGGCATGAATAATTTGCGCTTGAGGAATATACAGTAACCGCCAATTATGGATGTGTAAACATCTGGACGGCTAAATACTAAAAATTCCATAAGGGGCATATAATGACAATTCTTAATCACACCCTCGGTTTCCCTCGCGTTGGCCTGCGTCGCGAGCTGAAAAAAGCGCAAGAAAGTTATTGGGCGGGGAACTCCACGCGTGAAGAACTGCTGGCGGTTGGGCGTGAATTACGTGCCCGTCACTGGGATCAACAAAAGCAGGCGGGTATCGACCTGCTGCCGGTGGGCGATTTTGCCTGGTACGATCATGTACTGACCACCAGTCTGCTGCTGGGTAATGTTCCGCCACGTCATCAGAACAAAGATGGTTCGGTAGATATCGACACCCTGTTCCGTATTGGTCGTGGACGTGCGCCGACTGGTGAACCTGCGGCGGCAGCGGAAATGACCAAATGGTTTAACACCAACTATCACTACATGGTGCCGGAGTTCGTTAAAGGCCAACAGTTCAAACTGACCTGGACGCAGCTGCTGGAGGAAGTGGACGAGGCGCTGGCGCTGGGCCACAAGGTGAAACCTGTGCTGCTGGGGCCGGTTACCTACCTGTGGCTGGGTAAAGTGAAAGGTGAACAGTTTGATCGCCTGAGCCTGCTGAACGACATTCTGCCGGTTTATCAGCAGGTGCTGGCAGAGCTGGCGAAACGCGGCATCGAGTGGGTACAGATTGATGAACCCGCGCTGGTACTGGAACTGCCGCAGGCGTGGCTGGACGCATACAAACCCGCTTACGACGCGCTCCAGGGACAGGTGAAACTGCTGCTGACCACCTATTTTGAAGGCGTAACGCCAAATCTCGACACGATTACTGCGCTGCCTGTTCAGGGTCTGCATGTCGATCTTGTACATGGTAAAGATGACGTTGCTGAACTGCACAAGCGTCTGCCTTCTGACTGGCTGCTGTCTGCGGGTCTGATCAATGGTCGTAACGTCTGGCGCGCCGATCTTACCGAGAAATATGCGCAAATTAAGGACATTGTCGGCAAACGTGATTTGTGGGTGGCATCTTCCTGCTCGTTGCTGCACAGCCCAATCGATCTGAGCGTGGAGACGCGTCTGGATGCGGAGGTGAAAAGCTGGTTTGCCTTCGCTCTGCAAAAATGTGAAGAACTGGTGCTGTTGCGCGATGCGCTCAATAGCGGTGATACGTCTGCGCTGGCAGCGTGGAGCGCTCCGATTCAGGCGCGTCGTCACTCTACCCGTGTCCATAATCCGGCGGTAGAAAAGCGTCTGGCGGCGATCACCGCCCAGGACAGTCAGCGTACGAATGTCTATGAAGTGCGTGCTGAAGCCCAGCGTGCGCGTTTTAAACTGCCCGCGTGGCCGACCACCACGATTGGTTCCTTCCCGCAAACCACGGAAATTCGTACCCTGCGTCTGGATTTCAAAAAGGGTAATCTCGACGCCAACAACTACCGCACGGGCATTGCGGAACATATCAAGCAGGCCATTGTTGAGCAGGAACGTTTAGGTCTGGATGTGCTGGTGCATGGCGAGGCCGAGCGTAATGACATGGTGGAATACTTTGGCGAGCATCTCGACGGTTTTGTCTTTACGCAAAACGGTTGGGTACAGAGCTACGGTTCCCGCTGCGTGAAGCCGCCGATTGTCATTGGTGACGTTAGCCGCCCGGCACCGATTACCATTGAGTGGGCGAAGTATGCGCAATCGCTGACTGACAAACCGGTGAAAGGGATGCTGACCGGCCCGGTGACCATTCTCTGCTGGTCGTTCCCGCGTGAAGATGTCAGCCGTGAAACCATCGCCAAACAAATTGCGCTGGCGCTGCGTGATGAAGTGGCGGACCTGGAAGCCGCAGGAATTGGCATCATCCAGATTGATGAACCGGCGCTGCGCGAAGGTTTACCGCTGCGTCGCAGCGACTGGGATGCCTATCTCCAGTGGGGCGTGGAGGCTTTCCGTATCAACGCCGCCGTGGCGAAAGATGACACACAAATCCACACTCACATGTGTTACTGCGAGTTCAACGACATCATGGATTCGATTGCGGCGCTGGACGCAGACGTCATCACCATCGAAACCTCGCGTTCCGACATGGAGTTGCTGGAGTCGTTTGAAGAGTTTGATTATCCAAATGAAATTGGTCCAGGCGTCTATGACATTCACTCGCCAAACGTACCGAGCGTAGAATGGATTGAAGCCTTGCTGAAGAAAGCGGCAAAACGCATTCCGGCAGAGCGTCTGTGGGTCAACCCGGACTGTGGCCTGAAAACGCGCGGCTGGCCAGAAACCCGCGCGGCACTGGCGAACATGGTGCAGGCGGCGCAGAATTTGCGTCGGGGATGATGAATATTAACGAGTCACTGTAAATTGCAGTACGATGAAAGAGGCAAAACTGCCTGATACCAGGCCTACATAATTTATGCAATTTATTGAATTTTTGGGTTTTGTTGGCCGGACAAGGCGTTCACGCCGCATCCGGCATGAACAACGCGCACTTTGCCAATAATCTGATGGCTTCCATCACCGGAAGCCATTTTGCTATCTGCGCCCGTTCAGATACAGAAATAACCGAATCATTTTTACGCAAAATATAATCCTGAGCGATTTGTTCAGTAATCAACGCTACGTTATTTATTCTCACTTTTCACGAAATTGTATCCCTTTTCAGTAACGTGGTAGTGAGGCATAGACTTATGTCCGCTATCCTCAATAATAACCAAACCCTCGTTAGCTAATTTGTTAATAATGTTAACAACATTACCGAATCCTGGAATTTGCCTTATGGATAGTGTGCGATCGAGATTCATCCAGTTCCAGTTTATATCTTTCTCAGCCATAACTTTCAGTACGTTAATTTCAGTTTCAGTTATCATAGTCAAGTGCATCCTGGTGGTATAAGTCATTAAGTTCTCCCTTAAGTTTATAATCTTCTAGAGTAGCAGTATGCGTATGATTCCAGAGTGCATAGCCTGCGTCACCATCAGGTTGTCCTGTTTCCCAACCAAGATTACAGTAACGCTGATATTCCCGACACTCATGAGTATAGAAGTTAAGATCTACTTGTTCTGGGGGGATTTTTCCTTTCTCAATGTCTTTCAGTCTATTGATCATCACTTCATTTACAGGATCATGACCAAATCTGGCTATATGTTTTTCAACAATAGCGATACCTTCCCTGTTGATTGTTACGCCATCTGTCGTCAGGTTTTCTATTGGACCACCGGCAAGCTCGGGATTAAATGGTCTTCCTGATACTGCTCCTCTGGCTCCGAAATGCTCAAGTGATTCCAAATCAGGGAGTCTCATTCTTCCCAGAACAACTCCAGCAACTATTGAAGCACCAGCGATGAGTAACCCTTTGTTATCCATAACTTGATCGTAACCAGCAGGTGCATCTCCTCCCAACTTGTTTGCTGTTTCCCTGAATCCTTCGATATTCCCATTGTATATGCCGCCAGCAGCAAGCAGTCTGCCAACCGCTTTACTATTGAGTGTTTTGAGGCCATTATCATCTTTAGTTTTTGGCCGTGGTATAAACAGACGGTTGTAGTTATCGGGAAATGCCAAATAACTAAATTCAGTATTAGCAATCAGATGCCTGGAGAGTATATATTCATAACTGACAGTGATGGTTTCTGTATCCAGATTGTTCTCAGTAAACAGGTGATTGATTGCTGATAAGAGCGCGCCGCGAAGTTGAATGTTGTAATATTTCTCCCATCGACCAAATCTATTGATCCGATAGAAGTCAAACTCCATGAACAACTGCTCGTTATTGTTAATAGCGTTAATAAGTAACGGGGAGCTTTTGTCAATCAATTTACAGAAACTAAGGCCATGCAATTGTGACCCTTTGTCTGTATTCGTAATACTATTAGAGAGCGAGAACGCGAAGATTTCATCTTCATGGCCAATCTGCCAGCGATTACCTATTGATGCGCTCGTTCCACAACGAGAGGAAATACATCCTTGTTGTTCTCCGGTTATGTTCAGGTAAATAATATCACTCATCCTTGAAAAACCTTTTGTTAATTCTTTTGTGAAAGAGAAATAGTATTGTTGTTTTTTTTACCTTTATTTACGCCTAAAAGTGATGAACTAAAATGTGAAAAACAAAATGTTTCACTTTAATATCTTTTTATCAGGAAGGTCTGAGATGATTTATAATTAATGTGAATGTGTTGATAATAATTAATGTTTGTTTGTGAATGGGAGTTGATGGTAAATCTCTAAGGTGTCTGCCATTGAAGAGACTCATTTATGACTATGACTTGCCGACTTTCTTAAGGTCAAATAGCGGAGTCGTAATCTCCAATCAATTCATACTGATTATTTTTTGGGGGACAGAGATGGCAGCAAAACGCACTCGTTCACTCACCATCTCAAATATAGACTAAGAGGAAACTAACTCCGCTTCCCACCATACTGCTTAAACCATTCCAGCATACGCTGCCAGCCATCTTTTGCAGATTCGGCATGATAGCTCGGGCGATAATCGGCGTTGAATGCATGCCCGGCATCCGGGTAGACGATAATCTCTGCTTTCGCATTAGCAGCCCGCAGCGCCTGGCGCATGGTTTCAACGCTCTCCTGCGGAATGCTGTTATCCTGACCACCATATAAGCCGAGAACCGGCGCGTTAAGATCGGTTGCGATATCAACAGGTTGTTTCGGTGAATTCAGCGACTTATCGCCTGTCAGTTTGCCGTACCATGCCACCGCCGCTTTCAGTTGCGGGTTATGCGCAGCATACAGCCAGGTGATACGTCCACCCCAGCAGAATCCGGTGATCATTAAACGATGAACATCGCCGCCGTTGCGGGAAGCCCAACTGGCGACATGATCGAGATCGGCCAGCACCTGCGAGTCAGGCACTTTTGCTACCAGACCGCTAAGCAACGTGGGGATATCGGCAAAATCATTCGGATCGCCTTCGCGGAAGTAAAGTTCAGGTGCGATAGCCAGATACCCCTCCAGCGCCAGACGGCGACAAATATCGCGGATATGTTCATGCACGCCAAAAATTTCCTGCACTACAATGACCACTGGCAGTGGGCCATCGCTCTGCTTTGGTCTGGCATGGTAAGCAGGCATGTTATCCCCTTGTGAGGGGATAGAGGTGAAGCCCGCCGCAATCGCGTCGTCCGGGGTCTGAACGATGGTTGAAGCGAGAGGCGATGCAGCAGGTGCAAATCCAGATTGTTGTGTTGTTGCCATGGTATTCTCCGTACCCTTATAAAAATGTTGCGCAATGTTAACTATAGTCAGCATGCAACAAATCACATTGCCTGAATCGGCTCATCTTTTATGCAGTCCTGCAGAATGAAGAGTGATTTATGTGATTTGCATCACTTTTGGTGGGTAAATTTATGCAACGCATTTGCGTCATGGTGATGAGTATCACGAAAAAATGTTAAACCCTTCGGTAAAGTGTCTTTTTGCTTCTTCTGACTAAACCGATTCACAGAGGAGTTGTATATGTCCAAGTCTGATGTTTTTCATCTCGGCCTCACTAAAAACGATTTACAAGGGGCTACGCTTGCCATCGTCCCTGGCGACCCGGATCGTGTGGAAAAGATCGCCGCGCTGATGGATAAGCCGGTTAAGCTGGCATCTCACCGCGAATTCACCACCTGGCGTGCAGAGCTGGATGGTAAACCTGTTATCGTCTGCTCTACCGGTATCGGCGGCCCGTCTACCTCTATTGCTGTTGAAGAGCTGGCACAGCTGGGCATTCGCACCTTCCTGCGTATCGGTACAACGGGCGCTATTCAGCCGCATATTAATGTTGGCGATGTCCTGGTTACCACGGCGTCTGTTCGTCTGGATGGCGCGAGCCTGCACTTCGCACCGCTGGAATTCCCGGCTGTCGCTGATTTCGAATGTACGACTGCGCTGGTTGAGGCTGCGAAATCCATTGGCGCGACGACTCACGTTGGCGTGACGGCTTCTTCTGATACCTTCTACCCAGGTCAGGAACGTTACGATACTTACTCTGGTCGCGTAGTTCGTCACTTTAAAGGTTCTATGGAAGAGTGGCAGGCGATGGGCGTAATGAACTATGAAATGGAATCTGCAACCCTGCTGACCATGTGTGCAAGTCAGGGCCTGCGTGCCGGTATGGTAGCGGGTGTTATCGTTAACCGCACCCAGCAAGAGATCCCGAATGCTGAGACGATGAAACAAACTGAAAGCCAAGCGGTGAAAATCGTGGTGGAAGCGGCGCGTCGTCTGCTGTAATTCTCTTCTCCTGTCTGAAGGCCGACGCGTTCGGCCTTTTGTATTTTTGCGTAGCGCCTCGCAGGAAATGCCTTTCCAACTGGACGTTTGTACAGCACAATTCTATTTTGTGCGGGTAAGTTGTTGCGTCAGGAGGCGTTGTGGATTTCTCAATCATGGTTTACGCAGTTATTGCATTGGTGGGTGTGGCAATTGGCTGGCTGTTTGCCAGTTATCAACATGCGCAGCAAAAAGCCGAGCAATTAGCTGAACGTGAAGAGATGGTCGCGGAGTTAAGCGCGGCAAAACAACAAATTACTCAAAGCGAGCACTGGCGCGCTGAGTGCGAGTTACTCAATAACGAAGTGCGCAGCCTGCAAAGTATTAACACCTCTCTGGAAGCCGATCTGCGTGAAGTAACCACGCGGATGGAAGCTGCACAGCAACATGCTGACGATAAAATTCGCCAGATGATTAACAGCGAGCAGCGCCTCAGTGAGCAGTTTGAAAACCTCGCCAACCGTATTTTTGAGCACAGCAATCGCCGGGTTGATGAGCAAAACCGTCAGAGTCTGAACAGCCTGTTGTCGCCGCTACGTGAACAACTGGACGGTTTCCGCCGTCAGGTTCAGGACAGCTTCGGTAAAGAAGCACAGGAACGTCATACCCTGACCCACGAAATTCGCAATCTCCAGCAGCTCAACGCGCAAATGGCTCAGGAGGCGATCAACCTGACGCGTGCGCTGAAAGGCGACAATAAAACTCAGGGCAACTGGGGCGAGGTGGTATTGACGCGGGTGCTGGAGGCTTCCGGTCTGCGTGAAGGGTATGAATATGAAACTCAGGTCAGCATCGAAAATGACGCCCGCTCGCGGATGCAGCCGGATGTCATCGTGCGGTTGCCGCAGGGAAAAGATGTGGTGATCGACGCCAAAATGACGCTGGTCGCCTATGAACGCTATTTCAACGCCGAAGATGACTACACCCGCGAAAGCGCGCTACAGGAACATATCGCGTCGGTGCGTAACCATATCCGTTTGCTGGGACGCAAAGATTATCAACAGCTGCCGGGGCTGCGAACCCTGGATTACGTTCTGATGTTTATTCCCGTTGAACCCGCTTTTTTACTGGCGCTTGACCGTCAGCCGGAGCTGATCACCGAAGCGTTGAAAAACAATATCATGCTGGTTAGCCCGACTACGCTGCTGGTGGCGCTGCGCACTATCGCCAACCTGTGGCGTTATGAGCATCAAAGCCGCAACGCCCAGCAAATCGCCGATCGTGCCAGCAAGCTGTACGACAAGATGCGTTTGTTCGTCGATGACATGTCAGCGATTGGTCAAAGTCTCGACAAAGCGCAGGATAACTACCGCCAGGCAATGAAAAAACTCTCTTCAGGTCGCGGAAATGTGCTGGCGCAGGCAGAAGCGTTTCGCGGTTTAGGGGTAGAAATTAAACGCGAGATTAATCCGGATTTGGCTGAACAAGCGGTGAGCCAGGATGAAGAGTATCGACTGCGGTCGGTTCCGGAGCAGCCGAATGATGAAGCTTATCAACGCGATGATGAATATAATCAGCAGTCGCGCTAGCCCATTAGGGGTAGTTAAGCCGGGTAGAAATCTAGGGCATCGACGCCCAATCTGTTACACTTCTGGAACAATTTTTTGATGAGCAGGCATTGAGATGGTGGATAAGTCACAAGAAACGACGCACTTTGGTTTTCAGACCGTCGCGAAGGAACAAAAAGCGGATATGGTCGCCCACGTTTTCCATTCCGTGGCATCAAAATACGATGTCATGAATGATTTGATGTCATTTGGTATTCATCGTTTGTGGAAGCGATTCACGATTGATTGCAGCGGCGTACGCCGTGGGCAGACCGTGCTGGATCTGGCTGGTGGCACCGGCGACCTGACAGCGAAATTCTCCCGCCTGGTCGGAGAAACTGGCAAAGTGGTCCTTGCTGATATCAATGAATCCATGCTCAAAATGGGCCGCGAGAAGCTGCGTAATATCGGTGTGATTGGCAACGTTGAGTATGTTCAGGCGAACGCTGAGGCGCTGCCGTTCCCGGATAACACCTTTGATTGCATCACTATTTCGTTTGGTCTGCGTAACGTCACCGACAAAGATAAAGCACTGCGTTCAATGTATCGCGTGCTGAAACCCGGCGGCCGCCTGCTGGTGCTTGAGTTCTCGAAGCCAATTATCGAGCCGCTGAGCAAAGCCTATGATGCATACTCCTTCCATGTGCTGCCGCGTATTGGCTCATTGGTCGCGAACGACGCCGACAGCTACCGTTATCTGGCAGAATCCATCCGTATGCATCCCGATCAGGATACCCTGAAAGCCATGATGCAGGATGCCGGATTCGAAAGTGTCGACTACTACAATCTGACGGCAGGGGTTGTGGCGCTGCATCGTGGTTATAAGTTCTGACAGGAGACCGGAAATGCCTTTTAAACCTTTAGTGACGGCAGGAATTGAAAGTCTGCTCAACACCTTCCTGTATCGCTCACCCGCGCTGAAAACGGCCCGCTCGCGTCTGTTGGGCAAAGTGCTGCGCGTGGAGGTAAAAGGCTTTTCGACATCATTGATTCTGGTGTTCAGCGAACGCCAGGTTGATGTACTGGGCGAATGGGCAGGCGATGCTGACTGCACCGTTATCGCCTACGCCAGCGTGTTGCCGAAACTTCGCGATCGCCAGCAGCTTGCCGCACTGATTCGCAGTGGTGAGCTGGAAGTACAGGGCGATATTCAGGTGGTGCAAAACTTCGTTGCGCTGGCAGATCTGGCAGAGTTCGACCCTGCGGAACTGCTGGCCCCTTATACCGGTGATATCGCCGCTGAAGGTATCAGCAAAGCCATGCGCGGAGGCGCAAAGTTCCTGCATCACGGCATTAAGCGCCAGCAACGTTATGTGGCAGAAGCCATTACTGAAGAGTGGCGTATGGCACCTGGTCCGCTTGAAGTGGCCTGGTTTGCGGAAGAGACGGCTGCCGTCGAGCGTGCTGTTGATGCCCTGACCAAACGGCTGGAAAAACTGGAGGCTAAATGACGCCAGGTGAAGTACGGCGCCTATATTTCATCATTCGCACTTTTTTAAGCTACGGACTTGATGAACTGATCCCCAAAATGCGTATCACCCTGCCACTACGGCTATGGCGATACTCATTATTCTGGATGCCAAATCGGCATAAAGACAAACCTTTAGGTGAGCGACTACGACTGGCCCTGCAAGAACTGGGGCCGGTATGGATCAAGTTCGGGCAAATGTTATCAACCCGCCGCGATCTTTTTCCGCCGCATATTGCCGATCAGCTGGCGTTATTGCAGGACAAAGTCGCTCCGTTTGATGGCAAGCTGGCGAAGCAGCAGATTGAAGCTGCAATGGGCGGCTTGCCGGTAGAAGCGTGGTTTGACGATTTTGAAATCAAGCCGCTGGCTTCTGCTTCTATCGCCCAGGTTCATACCGCGCGATTGAAATCGAATGGTAAAGAGGTGGTGATTAAAGTCATCCGCCCGGATATTTTGCCGGTTATTAAAGCGGATCTGAAACTTATCTACCGTCTGGCTCGCTGGGTGCCGCGTTTGCTGCCGGATGGTCGCCGTCTGCGCCCAACCGAAGTGGTGCGCGAGTACGAAAAGACCTTGATTGATGAACTGAATTTGCTGCGGGAATCTGCCAACGCCATTCAGCTTCGGCGCAATTTTGAAGACAGCCCGATGCTCTACATCCCGGAAGTTTACCCTGACTATTGTAGTGAAGGGATGATGGTGATGGAGCGCATTTACGGCATTCCGGTGTCTGATGTTGCAGCGCTGGAGAAAAACGGCACTAACATGAAATTGCTGGCGGAACGCGGCGTGCAGGTGTTCTTCACTCAGGTCTTTCGCGACAGCTTTTTCCATGCCGATATGCACCCTGGCAACATCTTCGTAAGCTATGAACACCCGGAAAACCCGAAATATATCGGCATTGATTGCGGGATTGTTGGCTCGCTAAACAAAGAAGATAAACGCTATCTGGCAGAAAACTTTATCGCCTTCTTTAATCGCGACTATCGCAAAGTGGCAGAGCTACACGTCGATTCTGGCTGGGTGCCACCAGATACCAACGTTGAAGAGTTCGAATTTGCCATTCGTACGGTCTGTGAACCTATCTTTGAGAAACCGCTGGCCGAAATTTCGTTTGGACATGTACTGTTAAATCTGTTTAATACGGCGCGTCGCTTCAATATGGAAGTGCAGCCGCAACTGGTGTTACTCCAGAAAACCCTGCTCTACGTCGAAGGGGTAGGACGCCAGCTTTATCCGCAACTCGATTTATGGAAAACGGCGAAGCCTTTCCTGGAGTCGTGGATTAAAGATCAGGTCGGTATCCCTGCGCTGGTGAGAGCATTCAAAGAAAAAGCGCCGTTCTGGGTCGAAAAAATGCCAGAACTGCCTGAACTGGTTTACGACAGTTTGCGCCAGGGCAAGTATTTACAGCACAGTGTTGATAAGATTGCCCGCGAGCTTCAGTCAAATCATGTACGTCAGGGACAATCGCGTTATTTTCTCGGAATTGGCGCTACGTTAGTATTAAGTGGCACATTCTTGTTGGTCAGCCGACCTGAATGGGGGCTGATGCCCGGCTGGTTAATGGCAGGTGGTCTGATCGCCTGGTTTGTCGGTTGGCGCAAAACACGCTGATTTTTTCATCGCTCAAGGCGGGCCGTGTAACGTATAATGCGGCCTTGTTTAATCATCATCTACCACAGAGGAACATGTATGGGTGGTATCAGTATTTGGCAGTTATTGATTATTGCCGTCATCGTTGTACTGCTTTTTGGCACCAAAAAGCTCGGCTCCATCGGTTCCGATCTTGGTGCGTCGATCAAAGGCTTTAAAAAAGCAATGAGCGATGATGAACCAAAGCAGGATAAAACCAGTCAGGATGCTGATTTTACTGCGAAAACTATCGCCGATAAGCAGGCGGATACGAATCAGGAACAGGCTAAAACAGAAGACGCGAAGCGCCACGATAAAGAGCAGGTGTAATCCGTGTTTGATATCGGTTTTAGCGAACTGCTATTGGTATTCATCATCGGCCTCGTCGTTCTGGGGCCGCAACGACTGCCTGTGGCGGTAAAAACGGTCGCGGGCTGGATTCGCGCGTTGCGTTCACTGGCGACAACGGTGCAGAACGAACTGACCCAGGAGTTAAAACTCCAGGAGTTTCAGGACAGTCTGAAAAAGGTTGAAAAGGCGAGCCTCACTAACCTGACGCCCGAACTGAAAGCGTCGATGGATGAACTACGCCAGGCCGCGGAGTCGATGAAGCGTTCCTACGTTGCAAACGATCCTGAAAAGGCGAGCGATGAAGCGCACACCATCCACAACCCGGTGGTGAAAGACAATGAAACTGCGCATGAAGGCGTAACGCCTGCTGCTGCACAAACGCAGGCCAGTTCGCCGGAACAGAAGCCAGAAACCACGCCAGAGCCGGTGGTAAAACCTGCTGCGGACGCTGAACCGAAAACCGCTGCACCTTCCCCTTCGTCGAGTGATAAACCGTAAACATGTCTGTAGAAGATACTCAACCGCTTATCACGCATCTGATTGAGCTGCGTAAGCGTCTGCTGAACTGCATTATCGCGGTGATCGTGATATTCCTGTGTCTGGTCTATTTCGCCAATGACATCTATCACCTGGTATCCGCGCCATTGATCAAGCAGTTGCCGCAAGGTTCAACGATGATCGCCACCGACGTGGCCTCACCGTTCTTTACGCCGATCAAGCTGACCTTTATGGTGTCGCTGATTCTGTCAGCGCCGGTGATTCTCTATCAGGTGTGGGCGTTTATCGCCCCAGCGCTGTATAAGCATGAACGTCGCCTGGTGGTGCCGCTGCTGGTTTCCAGCTCTCTGTTGTTTTATATCGGCATGGCGTTCGCCTACTTTGTGGTCTTTCCGCTGGCATTTGGCTTCCTTGCCAATACCGCGCCGGAAGGGGTACAGGTATCCACCGACATCGCCAGCTATTTAAGCTTCGTTATGGCGCTGTTTATGGCGTTTGGTGTCTCCTTTGAAGTGCCGGTGGCAATAGTGCTGCTGTGCTGGATGGGGATTACCTCGCCAGAAGACTTACGCAAAAAACGCCCGTATGTGCTGGTTGGTGCATTCGTTGTCGGGATGCTGCTGACACCGCCGGATGTCTTCTCGCAAACGCTGTTGGCGATCCCTATGTACTGTCTGTTTGAAATCGGTGTCTTCTTCTCACGCTTTTACGTTGGTAAAGGGCGAAATCGGGAAGAGGAAAACGACGCTGAAGCAGAAAGCGAAAAAACTGAAGAATAAATTCAACCGCCCGACAGGGCGGTTGTCATATGGAGTACAGGATGTTTGATATCGGCGTTAATTTGACCAGTTCGCAATTTGCGAAAGACCGTGATGATGTTGTAGCGCGCGCTTTTGACGCGGGAGTTAATGGGCTACTCATCACCGGCACTAACCTGCGTGAAAGCCAGCAGGCGCAAAAGCTGGCGCGTCAGTATTCGTCCTGTTGGTCAACGGCGGGCGTACATCCTCACGACAGCAGCCAGTGGCAAGCTGCGACTGAAGAAGCGATTATTGAGCTGGCCGCGCAGCCAGAAGTGGTGGCGATTGGTGAATGTGGTCTCGACTTTAACCGCAACTTTTCGACGCCGGAAGAGCAGGAACGCGCTTTTGTTGCTCAGCTACGCATTGCCGCAGAATTAAACATGCCGGTATTTATGCACTGTCGCGATGCCCACGAGCGGTTTATGACATTGCTGGAGCCGTGGCTGGATAAACTGCCTGGTGCGGTTCTTCATTGCTTTACCGGCACACGCGAAGAGATGCAGGCGTGCGTGGCGCGTGGAATTTATATCGGCATTACCGGTTGGGTTTGCGATGAACGACGCGGGCTGGAGCTGCGGGAATTGTTGCCGTTGATTCCGGCGGAGAAATTGCTGATCGAAACTGATGCGCCGTATCTGCTCCCGCGCGATCTCACGCCGAAACCATCATCCCGGCGCAACGAGCCAGCCCATCTGCCCCATATTTTGCAACGAATTGCGCACTGGCGTGGAGAAGATGCCGCATGGCTGGCTGCCACCACGGATGCCAATGTTAAAACACTGTTTGGGATTGCGTTTTAGAGTTTGCGGAACTCGGTGTTCTTCACACTGTGCTTAATCTCTTTATTGATAAGATTAAGTAACAGCATGGAGCGAGCCTCGCCGTCGGGTTCGGTGAAAATGGCCTGAAAACCTTCGAACGCGCCTTCGGTAATAATCACCTTATCACCCGGATAAGGGGTTGCCGGATCGACAATGTCTTTCGGTTTATATACCGATAGCTGATGAATCACCGCCGATGGGACTATCGCTGGCGATGCGCCAAAGCGCACGAAGTGGCTGACACCGCGGGTCGCGTTGATAGTCGTGGTATGAATCACTTCTGGATCAAATTCCACAAACAGGTAGTTGGGGAACAATGGCTCACTGACTGCAGTACGTTTGCCACGCACCATTTTTTCCAGGGTGATCATCGGTGCCAGGCAATTCACAGCCTGTCTTTCGAGGTGTTCCTGGGCACGTTGAAGTTGCCCGCGCTTGCAGTACAGTAAATACCAGGATTGCATAATGACTCTTATCCGTTTAATCGGGGCGCAAGGATAGCAAAAGCTTTACGCTAAGTTAATTATATTCCCCGGTTTGCGTTATACCGTCAGAGTTCACGCTAATTTAACAAATTTACAGCATCGCAAAGATGAACGCCGTATAATGGGCGCAGATTAAGAGGCTACAATGGACGCCATGAAATATAACGATTTACGCGACTTCTTGACGCTGCTTGAACAGCAGGGTGAGCTAAAACGTATCACGCTCCCGGTGGATCCGCATTTGGAAATCACTGAAATTGCTGACCGTACTTTGCGTGCCGGTGGGCCTGCGCTGTTGTTCGAAAACCCTAAAGGCTACTCAATGCCGGTGCTGTGCAACCTGTTCGGTACGCCAAAGCGCGTGGCGATGGGCATGGGGCAGGAAGATGTTTCGGCGCTGCGTGAAGTTGGTAAATTATTGGCGTTTCTGAAAGAGCCGGAGCCGCCAAAAGGTTTCCGCGACCTGTTTGATAAACTGCCGCAGTTTAAGCAAGTATTGAACATGCCGACAAAGCGACTGCGTGGTGCGCCGTGTCAGCAAAAAATTATCTCCGGCGATGACGTCGATCTTCACCGTATCCCCATTATGACCTGCTGGCCGGAAGATGCCGCGCCGCTGATTACCTGGGGGCTGACCGTAACGCGCGGCCCGCATAAAGAGCGGCAGAATCTGGGCATTTATCGCCAGCAGCTAATTGGTAAAAACAAATTGATTATGCGCTGGCTGTCGCATCGCGGCGGCGCGCTGGATTTCCAGGAGTGGTGTGCGGCGCATCCGGGCGAACGTTTCCCGGTTTCTGTGGCACTGGGTGCTGATCCCGCCACAATTCTCGGTGCAGTCACCCCCGTTCCAGATACGCTTTCAGAGTATGCGTTTGCCGGATTGCTGCGCGGCACCAAGACCGAAGTGGTGAAGTGTATCTCCAATGACCTTGAAGTGCCCGCCAGTGCGGAGATTGTGCTGGAAGGGTATATCGAACAAGGCGAAACTGCGCCGGAAGGGCCGTATGGCGACCACACCGGTTACTATAACGAAGTTGATAGTTTCCCGGTATTCACCGTGACGCATATTACCCAGCGTGAAGATGCGATTTACCATTCCACCTATACCGGGCGTCCGCCTGATGAGCCTGCGGTACTGGGCGTGGCGTTGAACGAAGTGTTTGTGCCGATTCTGCAAAAACAGTTCCCGGAAATTGTCGATTTTTACCTGCCGCCGGAAGGCTGCTCTTATCGCCTGGCGGTAGTGACGATCAAAAAACAGTACGCCGGACACGCGAAGCGCGTCATGATGGGCGTCTGGTCGTTCTTACGCCAGTTTATGTACACTAAATTTGTGATCGTTTGCGATGATGACGTCAACGCACGCGACTGGAACGATGTGATTTGGGCGATTACCACCCGTATGGACCCGGTGCGGGACACGGTGTTGGTCGAAAATACGCCTATTGATTATCTGGATTTTGCCTCGCCTGTGTCCGGGCTGGGTTCAAAAATGGGGCTGGATGCCACGAATAAATGGCCAGGGGAAACCCAGCGTGAATGGGGACGTCCCATCAAAAAAGATCCGGATGTTGTCGCGCATATTGACGCCATCTGGGATGAACTGGCTATTTTTAACAACGGTAAAAGCGCCTGATGCGCGTTTGTTTTGCCCTATTTATCGATCCGACAGAGAAAGCGCATGACAACCTTAAGCTGTAAAGTGACCTCGGTAGAAGCTATCACGGATACCGTATATCGTGTCCGAATCGTACCAGACGCGGCCTTTTCTTTTCGTGCTGGTCAGTATTTGATGGTAGTGATGGATGAGCGCGACAAACGTCCGTTCTCAATGGCTTCGACGCCGGATGAAAAAGGTTTCATCGAGCTGCATATTGGCGCTTCTGAAATCAACCTTTACGCGAAAGCAGTCATGGACCGCATTCTTAAAGATCATCAAATCGTGGTCGATATTCCCCACGGAGAAGCGTGGCTGCGTGATGATGAAGAACGTCCGATGATTTTGATTGCGGGTGGCACCGGGTTCTCTTATGCGCGCTCGATTTTGCTGACGGCGCTGGCGCGTAACCCAAACCGTGATATCACCATTTACTGGGGCGGGCGTGAAGAGCAGCATCTTTATGATCTCTCCGAGCTTGAGGCGCTTTCGCTTAAGCATCCAGGTTTGCAAGTGGTGCCGGTGGTTGAACAACCGGAAGCGGGCTGGCGTGGGCGTACTGGCACCGTGTTAACGGCGGTATTGCAGGATCACGGTACGCTGGCAGAGCATGATATCTATATTGCCGGACGTTTTGAGATGGCGAAAATTGCCCGTGACCTGTTTTGCAGTGAGCGTAATGCGCGGGAAGATCGCCTGTTTGGCGATGCGTTTGCATTTATCTGAGATATAAAAAACCCGCCCCTGACAGGCGGGAAGAACGGCAACTAAAACTTTATACAGTGGCATTTAGATCTATGTCGCATCCGGCATTCGGCACACGATGCCTGATGCGACGCTGGCGCGTCTTATCAGGCCTACATTGGTGCAGGATCGGTAGACCGGATAAGGCGTTCACGCCGCATCCGGCAAGTGGTTAAACCCGCTCAAACACCGTTGCAATACCCTGACCCAGACCGATACACATCGTCGCCAGACCAAACTGGACGTCTTTGCGCTCCATCAGATTTAGCAGCGTGGTGCTGATACGCGCACCGGAACAGCCCAGCGGATGACCCAGCGCGATCGCGCCACCGTTGAGGTTGATCTTCTCGTCAATCTGCTCCATTAGCCCGAGATCTTTAATGCACGGCAGGATCTGCGCGGCAAAGGCTTCATTCATTTCAAACACGCCGATATCACTGGCAGAAAGCCCCGCTTTTTTCAGCGCCAGCTTCGAGGCCGGAACCGGGCCGTAACCCATAATCGATGGGTCACAACCAACGACCGCCATCGAACGCACGCGGGCGCGCGGCTTAAGACCTAATTCACGGGCGCGGCTTTCACTCATTACCAGCATGGCGGCGGCACCATCGGAAAGAGCAGAGGACGTACCCGCCGTCACCGTACCGCTGACGGGATCAAACGCCGGGCGCAGCGTGGCGAGGGCTTCCACGGTGGTTTCCGGGCGAATCACTTCGTCGTAATTAAACTGTTTCAGGACGCCGTCGGCATCGTGACCACCGGTCGGGATGATTTCATTTTTAAATGCGCCCGACTGCGTGGCGGCCCAGGCGCGGGCGTGTGACCGCGCGGCAAAGGCATCCTGCATTTCACGGCTGATACCGTGCATACGCGCCAGCATTTCTGCCGTTAAGCCCATCATGCCCGCCGCTTTGGCGACATTGCGGCTCAGGCCGGGGTGAAAATCGACGCCGTGACTCATCGGCACATGACCCATATGCTCCACGCCGCCGACCAGACATGCCTGCGCATCGCCGGTCATGATCATTCGTGCTGCGTCATGTAATGCTTGCATGGATGAACCACACAGGCGATTGACGGTCACCGCCGGGACAGAGTGTGGTACTTCTGCCAACAGCGCCGCGTTACGGGCGATATTAAAACCCTGCTCCAGCGTCTGCTGTACACAGCCCCAGTAAATATCGTCGAGGGCAGCCGCTTCCAGCGCCGGGTTACGCGCCAGCAGGCTACGCATTAAATGAGCGGAGAGATCTTCCGCACGCACGTTACGAAAAGCACCGCCCTTCGAACGGCCCATCGGGGTGCGAATTGCATCGACAATGACAACCTGTTCCATTGTGACTCCTTAAGCCGTTTTCAGGTCGCCAACCGGACGGGCTGGCTCAACCGGGGGATAGTACGGTTCGTTATGACGCGCTTTATTACGCAGACCTTCCGGCACTTCATACAGCGGGCCAAGGTGCTGATATTGCTGTGCCATATCGAGGTATTTTGCGCTACCGAGGGTGTCCAGCCAGCGGAACGCGCCGCCGTGGAACGGAGGGAAACCCAGTCCGTAGACCAGCGCCATATCCGCTTCTGCCGGAGTGGCGATAATGCCTTCTTCCAGACAGCGGACCACTTCGTTGACCATCGGGATCATCATGCGGGCGATAATCTCTTCTTCGCTGAAATCGCGCTTCGGCTGGCTCACTTCTGCCAGCAGGTCGTCAACGGCGGCGTCTTCTTCTTTCTTCGGCTTGCCTTTACTGTCTTCTTTATAACGCCAGAAACCGAGGCCGTTCTTCTGACCAAAACGGTTGGCATCAAACAGCGCATCGATGGCATCACGGTAATCTTTCTGCATCCGCTGCGGGAAGCCTGCTGCCATCACCGCCTGAGCGTGATGCGCGGTATCAATCCCCACAACGTCCAGCAGATATGCCGGACCCATCGGCCAGCCAAACTGTTTTTCCATCACTTTGTCGATCTTGCGGAAGTCTGCGCCGTCGCGCAGCAACTGGCTGAATCCGGCGAAGTAGGGGAACAGTACACGGTTAACGAAGAAGCCGGGGCAGTCGTTTACCACAATCGGCGTCTTGCCCATCTTGCTCGCCCATGCGACGACTTTCGCGATGGTTTCGTCGGAGCTTTTCTCGCCGCGAATAATTTCTACCAACGGCATCCGGTGCACCGGGTTAAAGAAGTGCATCCCGCAGAAGTTTTCCGGACGTTCCAGCGCGTTGGCCAGTTCGCTGATAGGAATGGTTGAAGTGTTAGACGCCAGCACGGTATCCGGGCGTACTTTTTGTTCGGTTTCTGCCAGTACGGCTTTTTTCACTTTCGGGTTTTCAACAACCGCTTCTACCACAATATCCACGCGGTCAAATCCAGCGTAGTCGAGCGTTGGATGGATTGTGGAGATCACGCCAGCCAGTTTCAGACCATCGATCTTGCCGCGCTCAAGCTGCTTGTTCAGCAGTTTCGCGGCTTCGGTCATGCCGAGGGCTAACGACTTGTCGTTAATATCTTTCATGACAACCGGCACGCCTTTCCACGCAGACTGGTAAGCGATGCCGCCGCCCATAATGCCTGCGCCCAGCACCGCGGCCTGTTTCGGCGTTTCAACGTCTTTGGTGAGTTTCTTCGCTTTGCCTTTTACATATTGATCGTTAAGGAAAATGCCGACCAGTGCGCGAGCTTCGTTGGTATGCGCCAGCGGGACAAAACTTTTGTTTTCCAGATTTAATGCTTCTTCACGACCAAAACGGGCCGCAGCTTCAATGGTTTTTACTGCGGTGATGGGGGCCGGATAATGTTTCCCCGCTGTTTGTGCGACCATCCCTTTAGCGATGGTGAAGCTCATGGTGGCTTCAATCTTGCTCAGTTTTAGCGGTTCCAGCTTCGGCTGACGTTTCGCTTTCCAGTCGAGGTCGCCGTTAATAGCCTGACGTAAAATCGCCTTCGCGCCTTCAACCAGTTTTTCTGCTTTGACTACGCCATCCACCAAACCGATTTTCAGCGCCTGATCCGCGCCGACATCTTTACCGGCGGCAATGATCTCCAGCGCACTGTCAGCGCCCAGCATACGTGGCATACGTACAGAACCGCCAAAGCCCGGCATGATGCCCAGTTTGGTTTCCGGCAGACCGATGCGCAGATCCGGCGTCGCCAGACGATAATCGGTCGCCAGCACGCATTCGCAGCCACCGCCCAGCGCATAGCCGTTGACGGCGGCAATGGTCGGCACCGGCAGATCTTCCAGGCGATTAAACACGCTATTGGCAAAGTGCAGCCACTGACTTAACTGTTCTTCAGGAACGAGGAACAGGGACAAAAATTCGGTGATATCAGCACCGACGATAAAGGCTGCTTTGTTCGAACGTAGCAGCAGCCCTTTTAGATCTGATTGCTGTTCCAGCACGCCGATGGCCTCGCCGAGGCTGGCGACGGTCGCAGTGTCGAGTTTATTAACTGAACCTGGGGCATCAAATACCAGTTCGGCAATGCCATCTTCCAGCCAGTCAAGGTACAGGGTGTCGCCTTTGTAAAGCATGTCAGTCTCCTGAATCCGCAAGGTGATCTGGTCGTACCAGATGCATCGAAGTGTGTATTTTGTGTTAAAAATATGCAAATAAAAGATTAAAGAAATGCCGATCTGATCACGCTCGGCAGAAATCACGCTCTGGATGAACGATGTGCTAAGATGCGGAGACTTAAGGTCAAAAAAACAGAAGGGTAAAAAATGGAATCACTGGCCTCACTCTATAAAAATCATATAGCTACCTTACAAGAACGGACTCGCGATGCGCTGGCGCGCTTCAAACTGGATGCGTTACTTATTCACTCCGGCGAACTGTTCAACGTTTTTCTCGACGATCATCCCTATCCGTTTAAAGTGAACCCGCAATTCAAAGCGTGGGTGCCGGTAACTCAGGTGCCAAACTGCTGGCTGCTGGTGGATGGCGTGAACAAGCCGAAACTGTGGTTCTATCTGCCGGTTGATTACTGGCACAACGTCGAACCGCTGCCGACCTCCTTCTGGACTGAAGATGTAGAAGTGATCGCGCTGCCGAAAGCCGATGGCATTGGTAGCCTGCTGCCTGCTGCGCGCGGGAATATCGGTTATATCGGTCCGGTGCCGGAGCGTGCGCTGCAACTGGGTATTGAGGCCAGCAATATCAACCCGAAAGGGGTGATCGACTACCTGCATTACTACCGCTCCTTCAAAACCGAGTACGAACTGGCCTGTATGCGTGAAGCGCAGAAAATGGCGGTCAACGGTCATCGTGCGGCAGAAGAAGCGTTCCGTTCTGGCATGAGCGAGTTCGATATCAATATTGCCTATCTGACCGCGACCGGTCATCGTGATACCGACGTACCTTACAGCAACATTGTGGCGCTTAACGAACACGCTGCGGTGTTGCATTACACCAAACTGGACCACCAGGCACCGGAAGAGATGCGCAGCTTCCTGCTGGATGCCGGGGCCGAATATAACGGCTATGCGGCTGACCTGACCCGTACCTGGTCGGCAAAAAGCGATAACGACTACGCACAGCTGGTGAAAGACGTAAATGATGAACAACTGGCGCTGATCGCCACCATGAAAGCAGGCGTCAGCTATGTGGATTACCACATCCAGTTCCATCAGCGCATCGCCAAACTGCTGCGTAAACATCAAATCATCACCGATATGAGTGAAGAAGCGATGGTCGAAAACGATCTCACCGGACCGTTTATGCCGCACGGTATCGGCCATCCGCTGGGCCTGCAGGTGCATGACGTAGCCGGTTTTATGCAGGATGATAGCGGTACGCACCTCGCGGCACCGGCAAAATATCCGTACCTGCGCTGCACCCGTATTCTCCAGCCGGGCATGGTGTTAACCATCGAACCGGGTATCTACTTCATCGAATCGCTGCTGGCACCGTGGCGTGACGGGCAGTTCAGCAAACACTTCAACTGGCAGAAAATTGAAGCACTGAAACCGTTCGGCGGCATTCGTATCGAAGACAACGTGGTGATCCACGAAAACAACGTGGAAAACATGACCCGGGATCTGAAACTGGCGTGATGGAAAGCTGGTTAATTCCTGCGGCACCTGTCACGGTCGTTGAAGAGATCAAAAAGAGCCGCTTCATAACGATGTTGGCGCATACCGATGGCGTTGAGGCGGCGAAAGCGTTTGTTGAATCGGTGCGAGCAGAACACCCCGATGCCCGCCACCATTGCGTGGCGTGGGTGGCGGGTGCGCCGGATGATTCTCAACAGCTGGGTTTCTCTGACGATGGGGAGCCGGCGGGAACGGCCGGTAAACCGATGCTCGCCCAGCTAATGGGCAGCGGCGTCGGGGAAATTACCGCTGTGGTAGTGCGCTACTACGGCGGCATATTGCTTGGCACCGGTGGGTTAGTGAAAGCGTATGGTGGCGGCGTGAATCAGGCGCTGCGCCAGCTAACGACCCAACGCAAGACGCCATTAACCGAATATACTTTGCAATGTGAATATAGTCAGTTAACCGGCATTGAAGCGTTGCTGGGGCAGTGTGACGGCAAAATTATCAACAGTGATTATCAGGCATTCGTTCTGCTGCGGGTGGCGCTTCCGGCGGCGAAAGTGGCTGAATTTTCCGCAAAGCTGGCGGATTTTAGCCGTGGTTCATTGCAATTGTTAGCGATTGAAGAATAATCCCCACTTCGTTTTGCAGAACTAAGGAAGCGGCAGAGATGCATTTTCGCGCCATTACCCGAATCGTTGGACTACTGGTCATCTTATTTTCAGGGACCATGATTATCCCTGGACTGGTAGCACTCATCTACCGGGATGGAGCGGGCCGCGCTTTTACCCAGACCTTTTTTGTCGCCCTCGCCATTGGCTCTATGCTGTGGTGGCCGAACCGTAAAGAGAAGGGCGAACTGAAATCCCGTGAGGGGTTTCTGATAGTGGTGCTGTTCTGGACCGTGCTGGGTAGTGTCGGTGCGCTCCCTTTTATCTTCTCGGAAAGCCCGAACCTCACGATTACCGATGCGTTTTTTGAGTCTTTCTCTGGCCTGACCACCACGGGGGCCACTACGCTGGTGGGGCTGGATTCGCTCCCTCACGCCATCCTATTTTATCGCCAGATGCTGCAATGGTTTGGCGGGATGGGGATCATCGTGTTGGCGGTTGCGATACTGCCTATCCTCGGCGTGGGTGGGATGCAGCTCTATCGCGCAGAAATGCCCGGCCCGCTGAAAGATAACAAAATGCGCCCGCGAATTGCGGAAACGGCGAAAACCCTGTGGTTGATTTATGTCTTGCTGACCGTCGCCTGTGCGCTGGCGTTGTGGTTTGCCGGAATGGATGCCTTTGATGCCATCGGCCATAGCTTTGCGACTATCGCTATTGGCGGCTTCTCGACACATGATGCCAGTATCGGTTATTTCGACAGCCCGACTATTAACACTATCATTGCTATCTTCCTGCTGATCTCCGGCTGTAACTACGGTCTGCACTTTTCACTGTTAAGTGGGCGTAGTCTGAAGGTTTATTGGCGCGATCCGGAATTTCGCATGTTTATCGGCGTACAGTTTACGCTGGTGATTATTTGTACACTCGTACTGTGGTTTCATAATGTCTACAGTTCGGCGCTGATGACAATTAACCAGGCGTTTTTCCAGGTGGTATCGATGGCGACAACCGCCGGGTTTACGACTGACAGCATTGCCCGCTGGCCGCTCTTTTTGCCGGTACTGCTTTTATGTTCAGCTTTTATCGGCGGTTGCGCCGGGTCAACGGGCGGTGGCCTGAAAGTGATCCGCATCCTGCTGCTGTTTAAGCAGGGGAACCGTGAGCTGAAACGACTGGTGCATCCGAACGCCGTCTATAGCATTAAGCTGGGGAATCGCGCACTGCCGGAACGTATCCTCGAAGCCGTTTGGGGATTTTTCTCCGCCTATGCATTGGTGTTTATTGTCAGTATGCTGGCGATTATCGCCACGGGCGTGGATGACTTTTCTGCCTTTGCCTCAGTTGTTGCGACATTGAATAACCTGGGGCCAGGACTTGGCGTGGTTGCTGATAACTTTACCAGTATGAACCCGGTGGCTAAATGGATCCTGATTGCCAACATGCTGTTTGGTCGTCTTGAGGTCTTTACATTGCTGGTGCTCTTTACCCCGACTTTCTGGCGTGAATGATGGAGTAATACGTGAAAACATTAATTCTTTTCTCAACAAGGGACGGACAAACGCGCGAGATTGCCTCCTACCTGGCTTCGGAACTGAAAGAACTGGGGATCCAGACGGATGTCGCCAATGTGCACCGCATTGAAGAACCACAATGGGAAAACTATGACCGTGTGGTCATTGGTGCTTCTATTCGCTATGGTCACTACCACTCTGCGTTCCAGGAATTTGTCAAAAAACATGCGACGCGACTGAATTCGATGCCGAGCGCCTTTTATTCCGTAAACCTGGTGGCGCGCAAACCGGAGAAGCGTACTCCACAGACCAACAGCTACGCGCGGAAGTTTCTGATGAACTCGCAATGGCGTCCCGATCGCTGCGCGGTCATTGCCGGGGCGCTGCGTTACCCACGTTATCGCTGGTACGACCGTTTTATGATCAAGTTAATTATGAAGATGTCAGGCGGTGAAACGGATACGCGCAAAGAAGTTGTCTATACCGATTGGGAGCAGGTGGCGAATTTCGCCCGAGAAATCGCCCATTTAACCGACAAACCGACGCTGAAATAAGCATAAAGAATAAAAAATGCGCGGTCAGAAAATTATTTTAAATTTCCTCTTGTCAGGCCGGAATAACTCCCTATAATGCGCCACCACTGACACGGAACAACGGCAAACACGCCGCCGGGTCAGCGGGGTTCTCCTGAGAATTCCGGCAGAGAAAGCAAAAATAAATGCTTGACTCTGTAGCGGGAAAGCGTATTATGCACACCCCGCGCCGCTGAGAAAAAGCGAAGCGGCACTGCTCTTTAACAATTTATCAGACAATCTGTGTGGGCACTCGAAGATACGGATTCTTAACGTCGCAAGACGATAAATGAATACCAAGTCTCAAGAGTGAACACGTAATTCATTACGAAGTTTAATTCT
>ENA-OXVH01000083-OXVH01000083.1-human-gut-metagenome-genome-assembly--contig:-NODE-83-length-34384-cov-155.908_pt1 | contig 34384 bp, 43 predicted proteins | sample MGYA00249247_ERZ652690 | MGnify/ENA primary metagenome ERZ652690 (study PRJEB26925, sample SAMN05826950) | human gut metagenome | biome: ENVO:2100002; feature: ENVO:00000062; material: ENVO:00002003... | reverse complement strand
TTACGGTTTTCTCCCATTGCCAGCAGACCACGAATGGCAATGGACAGCCACATGGAGATCACCGGCTTCAGAGAGGCATGGGTGTCGGCGTTCGACGAGATAAACAGCCAGCCGTTTTTCTGATCTTCCCGGACACCACGCATCCAGTCACGGATGGTGAAGGGCTCACCGTTATGCTCAATCCCCTGCAGGTAACGGATGGCTTTCACGTAGTTGGTCAGCACAGCACGGATGGATATGGCCGTTTTCTCGATTTTCTCTTCCACCAGGTTGGCCGCCGGTGAATTACGCAGGAAGGTACGCAGCTTTTCAATTTTGATGGAAAGCAGTGTGTCCACCAGTTTGCTGTAGCTGCGGTTGGGGTCATTACGCATCAGGTACGCAGCTTCCGCAAAAATGGTACGTCCTGAACCCTGCCAGAACGGGTCCTCTTTTGTGCCCATCGGGATCAGCGTGTTCGCGGTATTATCAAAATCCGGCTGTGTCAGGCACTCCTTCCACAAATCCCAGGCGGCACAGCGGGCATCCAGCGGATTCAGGATTTTATCGATGGAGGGATCATAGTAACTTTTAACAAATTCCCCTGAACGGTCATAAATCACCACCATATCACCGCGCTGACGGGCGTAGTTGGCCAGACGACGGATAACTTCCGACTTACCGGCCCCGACCGTGCCGTGCAGACAGAAGTTCTGGATTTCAGAATCCCGGATAATCGGCAGATCGCCAATCCGGATATCGGAATCCTTGCCGTCTTTTTTCAGCATCCGGGCAACGTCTTTCGGATTGTCTGTCAGCTGACGACCACCTGTGACTTCATTTTCGCTCTGTTGTTTACCCTGACGCCCCAGAATCCAGGAGACAACAAAGAAGGTGATCAGGCAGATAACCAGGGCCACGACAGACGCCAGAACGAATGCCGACCATAACTGCTCACCGCACCAGATCATATATTTATCATGCAGTACCTGAGCCGCGTTCATCCGGAAGGTTTTGCCGTAATACTGGATCTCATAGACCGGCTGGGACCTGATTAAATCCCGCATGCCTTCCAGCGTGGTACACCACCAGTAAATACAGCCGTTCACAAACGTCTGCCAGCTTATTTTTACCCATAAAACCAGACCAACGAGTATCCAGAAAAAAATAAACAGGCAGTAAAGCATGATATTGGCGATCTGGCTGAACATGCGGATACGCATGGACGCAATCTGACCGCCCTGGGTCATATCCTTTGCGTTAAAACTCATGATGATATTCCGAAGAAAGAAAGTCAGTCGGACTGATTATTAATGATGAAAAGATTAATAACCGTTAAATTCCGGCTTCGCCGGCAACACTTCACGGTCGCACAAAGAATTTGCACAACCGCTCAGTGTTTTCATATTTATTTCGAAAACGCCGGGGAGAAATAAAATTTATTTTATTTCTTTCCGGGGTTGGACAACGAGCAAAGCGAGGCGTCAGTCAGGAGGCCAGCAGGACTGGCCCGGATAATTTTCTTGACATCATTAAAGTTAATAAATAAAGATCAGCTATTTACCGTCATAAGCATCCATATTTGATCAACACCTGATGAATCTTGATCAACAGCAACTGGCTCAATTGAAAGTGACCATATTTCTTTACCATTGACAATACAGGAAAAATCATCAAAGAAATAACCTTTATTTACATACTCATCCAGTTTTTCTGTTTGAAATCTATACGCAATCTTTTGTTTTTCAAAGCTCTGATAAGAATCCCTGAATGCTTCATATGCTCCGAAATGAGCATACAATCCCATATCACGAAAGGCTTTAGCAACTTTATAGCCGGATTCAATAAAGGTATCAGAGGTGAATTTCTTAATTCGTCTCTGCCCTCCACTTATAGCACATAAATTTTCCACATTCACTGATGGTGCCGCTACTTGTTTATCAACAAACAGAGCCGGAGTATATAGGAAATACGTATCAGAACCGCCAGTACGGGTAATATAGTTATAATTCTCATTATGAATGTTATACATTACCTGGTCGGACAAAAACTCTCTTATATGTTTATTCTTATATTTATATAAAGTTCCTTCAGATACTTGTGTACTTATGCATCCCTGAATGAGGAAACAAATTGATAACATTATGCATTTTCTGATTAACACGACTGCCTCCTTTATTCCATAATAGGGATTTTATATGAGACTGGTACAGCTTTATCCAGTCTCATCCTAAATTACAATATATTAGCAATTGATTTGGCCAGCTGGTCTTCGAGAACAGGCTTCGCCTCTTCAAATTTCAGGTTAACCTTGTTGGCATTAGATACCACACGGGTCTGGTATTTATGTTGATTTCCGGTTGATGTGCTGGTCTGCACTTTTGCACCGGAGGTTCCCTGACGGAGAGCTGCAACATTATCAGTTCTGACTTCAGATGTTGTCCGCTCTGCAATCTGCACATCCGTGATCATGGTGTAGTTGATATCCTCCACCATTGCATCGGCAGCCATACCAATCAACCCTGTGGCAATCCCGACACCCAGCGCCGCACCGGCAGAGCTGGAGTTATATCCTGTGATGCCGGTGCCCAATGCTGCACCGGCAATGGCACCTTCATAACCGCTGTTCAGCCAGGTCTGGGACTCCCGCAAATCCATTTTGTCTGCCTTCAGGACATTGGCCTGAATCCAGTAGTATGCCTTGTCAGGTGAGCTAACAACCTGGTAGCCTTTGGCTTTAACGGCATCACTGATTTTTGCCTGCAATCCGCTCATATCCTTGTCAGATGTGTTTTTGATTTGCAGGAAAACGGTGCGTTCACTGGAAGGCTCCAGCCAGATGGTTTCACTCATCTGAGTTTTGACTTCAAGATTACGCTTCTTGATTGCTGTGCTCATCGCACCACACCCTGAAAGGGCCAGAGTGGAACTGACCAGTGCAACCATCATCAATTTTTTTGTTTTCATCAAATTACCTTTATTACAAGCTACAGTTTTCTTATCGCCTATCATCATAGTCCTGCCAACAAGTCCCAAAAGTATTTCCTGCTGAATCAAATCCTCCATGCATAGATAATCCTGTTGCCGGATTAGTACGATAAAAATCCACATAATCAAAATTCACATCATCAAAATCCAGATGCAATTCTTCATTGGTGTTTTCATTTACCTGAGATTGCATCCATTCTCTTACACTTACACAGCCACAAACTCGCCTTAATTCGTATAGTGTACCAATGATAAAAGTCATCAGGCTTAATAACGGAGAGAATAAGGAAGATACTGGCATCAGTATATACCAAACGCTTTTGCTGAATTTAAACTCATCCGACACATGCCGTTTTTTTCGTATTTGAGAAAACAACCATATAAACAATCCCTGCCATAGTACAATAAAGCACAGGATAAAAACTGTTTCAGCGCTCCCCCAATCAGCCAGATAACAGGCAATGAGCTGTATCACCGTTATCAGAGCAATATGAGCTGAATTTTTCATCATCATCTCCCCCATACAATATTATTGCTTGTGCTTATCCTGATACTCCTTTGCTCTTTTCATCAGTTCCTGTGGGCTGTCAGCACCAGGCATTCTTTCCTGAGCCAACTTTTCTTCATTATATTTATTATCCTGAGACAATACCTCTGTTTTATGGTGATTTTGCAGTTCAGAATACTGCCCTCTTACAATATTTTCTTCGCTACGTATACTGCTCTGAGTATCCCCGATATTGCCCCGATATTCTGTGACCATATTATCAACCTGCTGCTTCACATCGTTACGGATATTACTGTCCTGCGTTCTTTGCTCAATAATACCCTGATGCCCCTGATGGTCTGCAATAATATCCTGGCTGCCACCGCCCGAAGGTACGCTCTCCATTCCTTTACCGATATCGCCACGGGATTCACGCCAGGCGCTATCAACACCAGGCTGCACCTGTTCCTGAACAAAAGACCAGGCCATTGCCCGACGACGTTCTGCAATATCCGGTGAACTGGTGTTTGTCAGAATAGCTTCTGCATCCTGCGGCGCGTGTTTCATCACATACTGTGCAAACTGTTGTGACAGGTCTTCACTCATCTGCCCACTCATGCTTTCAGTACGGGAGGCCATTTCAGCATATTCATGGCTGCGGGTCATATTCGTCGTGTACTGGTCGTAACTCTGTTTCGCTGAGTTCAGGGCTGCAGACAGCTGGTCCACCCTGGAATCGGCATTATTGTCAGTATGGCTGCCGGATTCACTGACCTTGCGACTGGTAAAGTAATCGCTGGCCTCTTTAAAGTCTTGTGTAGCTCTGGCATCAATATCATGACGGGCATCATGGCTGGCCCGTGAACCACTGCTGGCCTGATGCGCATCCTCATCATTCCAGTCAATACTTGTCCTACCACCACCTCTGACACCTGCGCCACCACCAACACCAAGAATTTTAGGTTTAACCCCCCATTCAGCATGAGCATCACCATACATCCCCGCAGAACCTCTCGTACTTCTGGATGCCAGTTCTCTTGTCGCCTGCTCATTACTGATATTATGCGCCTTCGCATAGCTTTCCACTGCGCTGCGCATACGGCTGGCCATCATGGAATCCTGCGCGCTCATCGTACTGTCAGCGCCACTGGTGACAGAATCACTGCTTCCCCGGTTAGAGCCAAACTGGCTGAGCGTGTTCCAGGCACTGGCAATACTGCTGCTGAAACCATGCAGGGCACTTTCCGCCTTATTCATCGACTCCCGGGCCATTTCCTGTTGCGCTGCTGCAATCTGACGCGTTGCATTAATACCAACCGGCAAACGGGACATTGCCCCACTGGCGTCCATCACCATACTGCCGTCACGGGTCTGCGTGGCGGTTGCACCACTACCGGTCTGGTGCGTCATCTGACCAAATGACGTGGTACTGTTGGTGCTCCAGCTGAAGCCGTTCACGTTATTCGTCTGCATGTTGCCGTAGGAGTAATTACCGTCAACCACACTGCCTGCCGCACTGGCGGTTGGCGTGATGGAAGAAGACGCAAAGTGGCTGTATACGCTGGAAAATCCGGCACCAAGGCCTCGTACCATCATCCATGAGAGAGGGGGGATCATTGCTGAAAGATAACCTGCGGTTGATGCCAGGTCGGAGTATTTCAGCTGTATCTGAGAGATTTCCGACAACACCACCGGGGCACCGTTCTGCTTCGCATAAAATGTCATGGCGCTGTTCAGAATGGCGTACAGCAGAGGCCATGTCTGCAGCCACATAAGGGCAAACACATAGCCCTTCAGCACCGGCAGTGTCATTTTATTAAATGCAGCAGCCAGTACCAGAAGCGGGAAAATACCAATGGTTATTCCGGTCAGAATGGTCTGGACCATCGGCAGGTTTCGCATTATTACATGTCCGACAGAGACGTGCGCCAGTCGCTGTTTCTCCATTGATGAGGTGGTGGCCAGACTCACCAGGCTGGCCGTATCACCGTTACGGGCCGCATTACTGGTGATACCCTCTTTCAGTGCATTTATTGTCACATTCTTACGCATAATCTGACTGGCCGACTGACTGGCCCCGTAGAAATAACTGTAACTGTCACTGAGCAGTTCCCTGAATAACAGGTCAGGGTCCGGTCTGCCGCCAAATAACTGCTGCACATAATAATGCCAGGTCTTGCCTCCGGTATTCGTATCAAAATTCAGCTTATCCTTCAGTCCGACGGATGCGTCCTTACAGGACACAAACGGCTCTGAGCTTTGCAGAAAACTGTAATTATTATTCGGCACCTGACGTAAAGGGCTGGGCTGAGAAAAGATTATGGTGTACGGGTCAGAGGAGGCCATCAGGTCTTCCAGCGTGTATTTATGGTTCAGGTAAATATCACCCAGCACGCAGTTCTGGACGTAATCCTGAAACAGATTGATGATTTCCGGATTCCGGGACAGGAAATCGGTGCTTTTCACAATCAGACCCGCCCCGAACAGCATGCCTGTCTTGCTGTAGGTGGCGCTGTCAGGCTGAGCGAACACCATCTCATAGCCGGCCACCATCGCATGCCCGATACGGGTCGTCAGTGAAAGTGGCATCGCCAGCCCGACCGGTACATTATCCACACGATGGACCTGAACCAGGTCACTGTTATCAATAATCTGCACCGATGTGCGGACATTAACCAGCAGGCTGATAAGCACAAACACGGCCACCCAGCCCAGCAAATCCATCACGTTGTGCCGCTGTACCCACATTACGGCCACCGCGAGAACAGACAATGTGAGCGCAATTTTTTCGATGGAATCCCACGTCCGGGTACTCATAAAGGCAGCGATGGCATTCAGGTTATTCCGTAACCATTCCCCACCGGCGATGACATAGACCTCGTTCACTGTACGCCTCCCCCGAAGTGATAATTATTCTGGTAACGGCTGAGCATACGGGCAGACAACTGCTGGCGCATGTAGCTCATCTGACGGTCAACGACCAGCAGTGCATCCTGCTGGACCTGCACCTGGCTCTGGAAAATGGCAATCTGTTGCTGCGCCTGATTAAGGTTATCGAGCACACTGTCCAGGACCGCCTGCGGGTAGTTCCCGGTGGAAATCATCGCCCGGGCCTGCTGAAGCAGTTCCTGAATGTACTGGAGCATGATGTCGTAACCGATATAGTCCGTCAGCTGGTAGAGAACACTGTTGGATACGCCCAGCATCAGTGGGTCAACCAGATATCTGAAAACAGGAATGGTGGTGCTCTGAATGAAGGTTTTTTCGTTCTCAGCCAGCGGAGAATCACTGAGCGCCTTGTTCTGAATACTGGTGAGCAGTTTCGCTATCTGTGACTTGAGCGCCCTGTCCTTGCTGATGGTCACATTCGCATCGGCCACCACTTTGAGGCACTTATCCGAATCATTGCAGTGATAAATTTTCGCGGTACCCCCTTCCATAATCGCCCGGACAATATCGCGGTCAGTGGTTCGTGCAGGAAGAGGGGTAATCTCACTGTCTTCACCAAAAATCAGCGTACCTGTGAGCGTCATAATGAACTCTTTCAGCTCTTTGTTACCATCAAGCATCCTGTTTTTGGACAGCGAGTCCCAGATGATATTGATGTTTTTCAGTACCCGCTCCTTGTCCTTATCGCTGGCCTTGTCACGCACCGCAGAAGACTGCCCTCCGACCGTGCACCCCTGACGGGAAGCGGCCCAGTCAGCGAAGATATTGCTCTCACCTGCAATATCCTGGCAGACCTTCTGCTGCGACTCCTGCGTCTGAGGAAACAACCCGCCAACTATCCCCTGGGCCACCTGACAGCTACTGAGGTTCATACTGTTAATGTCATTCGCCATCTTCTGCAGGAAGTCTTTCGCGGTTTTGATTTCGGGCACCGTTGTCTGCAGGGCAAGGTCAAAAAAGTACCCCATCGCGTTACTCATAATCTGCTTAACAAAACGCTGCAGCTGCTCGCCATTAATAAAACTGAATGAGCCGAGATAGGCATCGATGCCACCACACCCTGCATTGATGTCGGGCAGTGTCATGGAGATAAGCTGGATATTTCTGACCTGATTACGGGCATACAGAGAACCGCCATAGGCATACCCGGCAGCCTGCCCCTGCCAGACGCCCGCCTGGGTGACATTGGACGCAAATCCCAGCTTATTAAAGAACTGATTCATGTCGCTGTTCACATCCGCTGACGCTGCGGGTGTGACCGTCAGTAAAACGGCACAAAGAACCAGAAGAGGTTTAATGCGAGGCATCGTTATTCCCCTCCCTGAAACTGTTCTCCCGACGCATACGGCGTTTCAGCAGGAATATCCGGACACCCCCAAATATTATTTCGCACAACGGCGACAGAGAAGCCGCAGCAAGAAAACCTGCTGCAAGCGCATATAACATAATCGGAATGACATACATCAGGGTGTTCCACATATAACGAAAATTATTTAATTCCGGGTCAGCTTTCCACGAATCAATACCGGCACTGAAAAAATCATGCATAACGTTCCTTACAATCAATCCGGCAGCAAAGAAAACCACAAAAAGCCAGAAGTATTTTTTTGCATTATCACAACCACGTTCAATCTCCCTTTCAATTTGTTTGATTTCCAGTTCTGTATCATTTATTTTTTCTTTCATCATAAGTTTCCTCTGATATTTCTGATGATTCATTCAGACCGTTCATGCGGCTGTAATATATTTCAGATACTGAAATCCATCCCACAATTGCCCCCACAAAAAACACAACAGAAACAGAAAAGGTAAGACACAGCGAAACGACAATTTCTGCAGGGCTGGCGGGATAAAAAAGTCCCTGACGGATAAAGGGGATATTCAGGCTGACGATTATTCCCGTCGCGACGCCGGATATTCCGGCAATGAGTAACACCACCTGCTTATTTCGCACCTTTTTTTCCTCCGTACATCTGCAGAACGGTATCCATCCGCGCCATAAAACCGGCAGCATCCGATGCGCCCTGTAAAAGCGGCAGCGCTTCAAGCGTATTGACGTTAACCAGGAAGGTGGTCGGTGTGGCCACCGGGATATTCGGGAAGAATGTTTTCAGTACATCCGGTGGTGCAGGTAACGCCTGCGGGAAGGCCGTATCACCCTGACCATCCAGGGTATAGGGAAATACGGAAAATCCGTACTGCAGCGCCAGTTGTTTCAGTACCGGGTCAAACTGGTGACAGTACGGACATCGCCCCTGCATGAACAGCACCACTTTCCAGTCAGCAAGATTGACCTGAGTTCCGTTGCTGAGGCGGAACCAGCGGGTTGCTGCTTTCTCCTGTCGCGCCTGTGCATCTGCTGCCGGCTGAGTTGTCCGTGCGGCCATTCCCTCCGGATGCCAGAGTCGCTCGATTTCCGCACGTGTGGATGCCTGTGTACAGCTGGCCAGAAAAAGCAGGACAACGGACAGCGATTTAACGGGAAACATGTTCATCATCATTATCCTTCCGTTCTCTCAGTAACAACTGCTGTCTGACTTCCAGTGCCTCACGCTCTTCCTGACTGACACGGGCAATCCACGTATCAAGCACACGATATGCTCCCCACAGGACCAGAACAGCCGAAATAACCTGAGCCAGGATATATGCCATCCAGGGTTTGCTGTTAACCAGACGGGCAACAATATGGAACCAGACACCCAGGGAAAATACCCACATTCCCGTAATATCAAGTCGGGGTAAAGAGAATTTATATTTGCACATAAATATATCCTGTTTGTAATATTTGCAACACTCAGCAGGATGACAAATAAAAACCTGACTGATTATTATTCCGACATACTCATTTCATTTTCACATTGAATATACAAAAAACAGAGAAACACCCATAAAACAAACAGAGCAACATAAAATGCTGCCGTCATTAAAAAATCATCCAGAAATCTGAGAAGCCAGATACCTGCTGCAATGATTAGGGCAAGCACAGACAAGTACAATAACCTGCTGTTACGCTCGTAAATAAAATAAAGCATTACCATTACAACAGACAGCGCCACATACATTACCCCGGTCACACTCAGAATTAACACATTCATCAGCCAGCTATAATAGCGATTCATACTGACATCCGGATCTGGAAAACTCATAAAAGCTAATAAGGTCAGTAAAATAACCGCAACACCAGACGCGATTAACCATCTTTCAGAAATACTACAATTTTCTTTATCCATACAGAATAAAACCATACTTAACAAACAACATGAACTAAAAGCCATTCACCATCAGGTGGGGGGACAGAAAAGAGTTGTCTCTGTTTGTCTTTTACTCCGTAAATGAGTTTATTTACATATTAACAGAGCATTATTTCATTATGGTTTCTGATGGCTGGAGTAACCAGTAGAATATAATCATTCCTGCACCAGAAAACACTGCGGCAACAGCAAGCCACAAACGTTTATGCTCACCTTCTGATATGCCTGAAAAATATCCTGTATGGAGTAGCAGCAGCAACCATGACAACACTCCTGCCAGACCCAGCAGGGCAGGAGGGATATGCCACAGTTCATATTTCATAATAACAATACCTTCTGCCATCATCATGGACAGGGTGCAAACAACAAAACAGTCCCATGAAAAAAACGCCTGTCAGCAGCAAGGAAAATCACTGTCAGTGACATCACTGTCACCCGGGCCAGCAATAAAGGCCATAAAGAAATAAAATTCATTTAAACGACCTCTTTAAAAATTCGGTTTAAAATCTTCAGATACGTTCAGGAACTGTTTTGCCAGGTCATCCTGCGAAATAAAGCCGTATGATAATGGACGAACACTGCCCTGTTTCGGGTCTACCAGCATCATGGCCGGGAAATATTTCACGCCGAGGCGCTGCGCCTGCCCCTGGTCAGTCCGGGAATCCGGCAACAGCGGATTAATCACGCCATCCACGGAAACGGGAATAACACTCAGACCATACGTATCCCGGAAGCCATTAATGACCTGCGCCAGTTGCCCGTCGATGGGGTCCTGCCCCCGGTAAAAAAACATGATGCCGTAGTGTTCAGCCAGTTTCGCAATGGCCTGTCGCTGCTGCGCCTGGTCTGCTGCCAGCTGGTTCCGTACCGTGCCGTTGTAATGGCTGTACTGCAGGTTATAGTCCAGTTCAGGATGTGCCAGCATGGCCTTTTTGGCGCTCATGGTGAAAAGCCCGGCCTGCTGAGTCCAGTAATTCTGCAGCCGGAAATATTTCACAAAATTATCCACGCCGGGATACAGAATGGCTTCGTACAGCGCCCGCTTTGTTGCCGTCTGCAGCGCGGTCAGTTTCTGCATAATATCCGGCTCCTGACGGGGAGCGGCTGGTACTGGTTTATTTTCTTTTTCCTTCGGATTTATTTTCTCGTTATACCACTGCCAGCCTGCATCTTTCCCTGACGCCGGAAAAATAAAGCAGCAGAGTAGCAGTGGCAGTAATGCTTTATTCATCTTCATTCCTTTCATCACTTTTTCTTTCATCAGCTTTCTGCAGGTCAGTCAGGGCAAAAAAGCAAAAATACAGAATAAACAGGAGCACACCGGAGTAAAGGATAACGAAAACAGCAGCAAGCACCCCGCCTGCCGTGGTTTCTTTTACCGTATCCCATGACCAGATAATTACCGGGGAAATGACAATTGCTGTAATAACAAGCCGGATAAGAAAATCAACAAGACGATTCGACGTGAATATGACTTTCATTATTTTCCCGACCTTACTGCCCCACCTGTTTCAGCTGACCGGCAATCTGCTCTTTCACTTTTTCGGTCAGCGCACCATTATCCGGGATTTTCTGGTTATTCATCAGGTCTTCGTAGAAGTTAGTGAAGTCCAGCTGGTCGAACTTAATACGCTGCAGTTCATCCACGGTTATTCCCCGGCAGTCAGGACTTTTTGCGCTGCCAAACCCGATACGCAACTGCCCGTTACGCCCCTGCTGCTGGACTATCTGCGCCAGCTTCGAATCAAACTGGCAGTAACTGCGCTTTTTCTGCAGACAGACACCCAGCACTTTCCGGGAGCAGAACTCGCCCACACTCACCGTCAGTTTGTTGTCCTTTGCCTTTCCCAGCGCCTTTTCTTCGCTGTTGCACTTCGCCAGACCCACATCCTGACCCCAGCCACCATCCTTACAGCAGTTACTGAAGCCGGCTGCGGCCTTACGGCAGAATTTCGCCTCGCCCGTGAAAGCCCTGACATCCACACCATTCAGGGCGGCAACATCCTTACCTGCGGCGGCAAGCGCAGCCAGCTGTGATACTGCCTCACCAAAATCACTGCTTTTTCCGCTCTGCGCCTTATCGCATTCACCGTCAAGGCAGAAGACATCACCACCACAGACCATCACTTTTCCTGATGTTCTGGACTCGCAGGAGTACGTGGCATACTCATGCAGACAGCTTCCCTCATCGGAATAAAACGCGCACTGACGTGAGGCCAGCGTACAGGCCGGATTATCGACATATTTCTGACAGGTGCCGTTATCTGCGGACTGTGTGACATATTTATCCCGGTATGCCCAGCACGCCTGTGTGATGCTCCAGGTTTTACCTTCCATCACACCTGTTTTCGTCCCCCCCGGCTCTGAACACTCAGTACCTTTCAGCACGCCATCCCCTTTATTAAACGGACAACTCTCCACCCACTCCACCCGTGGAACCCATTCTTTATCACGGACCTTCATCCTGAGTTTCAGCGTAAAGGTGGAAGCACCACTGACAAGCGATTCATAGACCATCCTGTCACCATGTCCGTGCGGGAGGCAATTACCGTTTGCAGTACAGCCACTACCGGTCAGAACCTGCCCCTGTGTGACAGAAAATCCGGAGGGCACAGGTATGCTGAAAGTCCCGCTCTGTCCTGTAACCAGTTGCACATTAAAGGCTGTGTTCATAAAGTCGTAACGGGAGTTAAGGAAATATAGCCCTGCATGAGCCGACAGCGAGGCACTTTCCACTGTCCCGGCAACAGGTACGGTAACGCTGAACACCAGTTTCAGACCGTTCATACTGAACCGGAACTGTGAGTGCGGTATCGTCACCTCACGATATTCATCCGTGTATTTCCAGTCTCCTGTGATCCTGGCTGTCCTGGAACAATATTCCTCCACCATCGTGTCACGTTCACAGGTATAGTTTGTGAATTCACTGCGGTTTATCTGCTGCGCACTGCACTGCTGTCCGGTATTTCCCACGATACTGTCAGCCCGGTTCACCACATCCCTGCCGGTCTGAATAAACGGCGCATCCGGTGACAGAATGTCTTTCGGCTTGTTCATGAATGACTCTGTGATGGTTTTGCCGGTTTCACTGGTTGCCCATTGTGTGGTGCCGTTATTTTTCAGACCGCCATCCCCGCCGGCAGTAACCCCACCGTAATACTGCGTCTCATCCGGGTTCGCGTTATACCCGGGGATACTCTCCTGCGGATTAAAACTCTGAATACTGCCAATACCCTGCCCCTGGATCTGACGGGCAAAATCGGAACCCGCCCGGTAATCACTGTTGTTGTCAGCCTGTGCCATACCGGCAACCAGAGCCAGTATCAGAGGTAAAATACGTTTCATTTCCCGGAATCTCCTTTCCCTGCCAGTAAATCATGAGCCACCTGCCGGCAGTCTCCCGTGGCGGCCACTTTCTCCAGCGCCTGCCTGACGCGCAGATTTCCCCGGATGATGTCGTGCCCCTGGCTGCAGAACACCACCAGGGCCGGAACGCTGCGAATGCCGTACTGTGAAAACAGCGTCGGGTCAATCTGAACGCCATCGGTTGCCCCGTCCTTCACCAGGGACAGCACGACTTCAGCCGTGGCCTTCAGGTCGTTGTTCACCATGCCCCGCAGCGTGGCCGGAATACCGTAACGCCGGGTTTCACCCAGCATCCGTTTCAGCCCCTCTTCGGGTATGGAAAACGACACAAAATACAGGGCACCCTGCTGTGGTTTATCCTTCTGAGCAGCCTGCTGTTTACGGGCCAGTTCATCGAGAAACTGGTTATCGGAATGCTGAAGGGAATTCGCCCTGACCTGCTGTTCTGCCCATGCCTGCAGTTGTGTGTCCGGCTTTTCACGTAACTGCTGACTCAGTGTTTCCTGCTGCTTCAGGAACTGTCGGTTTTCGGGCGTATTCACGTTTTCCGAAGCGTGGGCAGAAATAAACAGTCCTGCAGTCAGGGCGAATAAAATGTATATTTTTTTGTTCATATAATTCTCCTGCAAACAGGCAGTAATTAATCGCTACAACCAACACCTGATATCAACAACCAGATTCTCACGGTATTTCATGGATTATTAATTCCGGGATTACGCGCCCGGTCGCGTTGTGGTAAAATATTTCAGCCTGATATATCGATTGCAAGAGATGACAGGCTAAAAACATACCAACAAGGAGTTACAATGAATAATAGCACATCAGAAGACCGCCCTGATTTTTCATTCAGTTATATGGACAATCAGAGAGCAGATGAAATAAAGGCTTTAAAAATATTATTATTCAGCATCATCAGAAATATGCCTCATGATACAGCCATCAGTATTATTAATAACATCGTAAATACTGATAATAATGAGGCGCTCAATAGATTGTGTCTGGAGATAACTGACGCCATGTTAAACACAACGAAAATCGTTGATTAACTTCTATCTCCATTTATCTTTTTTCTGAGACTGGCGGCAATTAATTGCCAGTCTCTGTATTGCTCTGCTGTTATTTCCTTTTTCTCTATACTGTAAGTGACCTGGAATGCAGGGGGAGCTTCATCCTGATGCAAGGGAAGCTGCGGGCCACATTGTTTCTGTTCTTTTTCCATCATCTGTCCTTTTCTTGTCAGAGTTATAAAAACACACAGTTACGTTTACGCCACATCAGGTAACCGAAGTTTTTCTTTGTGTTGGGCGGATTTTTTCCCGTCTCCCAGCGCATCACACTGCGTCCGAACGGATGGCACTGCCCGCTGTCCGGATACATGTTCACCATCTGGTAACGCCAGCGCTCTTTGGGAAGTATGGGCGACGGATATTCATAACAGACAGCCACATCCACGCCGATGCTGTTCATTATCATTCCCTGACGGTGGAGCTTAAACGCCATCCGCTCACTGACCAACAGGGAAGACTGCAGCGGGCTGGATTCATTGCTCACCCAGCCATTAAACGGATACATACTGCCCTGCGAACCGGCACACCAGAACAGGATATCCAGCGGCTTGTTAAAGGCACTGGCAATGGCATCCGCCGCACAGGCTCCCTGTGCTATCGGATTTGCAAAGATGACCGCTTCCGGGTTGAGAATGGTGGTCAGACTGCTGTCTGTCCAGGTAGGGTCAATTTCTGATATGTACCCGATATCCATATCGCCGCCCATCAGACATCCTGCTGAGGTGATAATACTCAGCCAGTATGTCAGCGGGTATTTGTACCAGTGAACATGGTAAAATGCCCCGTTCACCTGCCTGTCGTCTTTTTTGGCCGTTCCCTGCCCGGTTTTCCCCAGCTCCGGGATTGTTATTCCAAGATTTACCATACATCCCGGACTGCGGGTCACATCCGTCAGTGCCATCGGCTCCCAGTAACCAATAGCCAGCCCGATACGTTTAAATACAGGCGGTGGCGCAGGACAGAACTGGATCGGCATTGACGGATTTATTGTATCCGGCACCTTCCCCTGACTCACTTTTGTGCTGCCCAGCGACAGTGGAAAAATGCAGTTCCAGCAGATATCCGTGATCGGGTTAACAAACCGCCCTTCACAGGCAGCGTCCGCTGACGCTGCGGGAACATGGCCAGTCAGCAGCAAAACCACACACAACCACATACACCGTTTCATTTCCCTCCCTCCCCGACCGGAATAAACTCCACCTTCAGGAAACGATCGCCACTGACAGCACTCACCCGTGCCGGCACCTGATCAATGCCGAGACGCTGGCAGATCACGCCGTTCTGATCAAAGTAAACACGACTGTCCAGAGCCTTCTGCATCTCCGGGATACTGCCCTGCACCAGGATAATTTTGCTCTCCAGTGTGGGAGGCGTCTGGCGCTTCATCCATTCAATCTGCTCAGGATCATCACCGTTGATGAAATACAGCGTCTGGTTGAAAGGCACATACTGCAGCGGGTTCATCACCTCCCCCTGGCGGGCGAAGATACGACCTTCGTTATCCCGGATATCCGCAGCCAGTCTGACAGACGGGTCAAACAGCCGGCTGCTGTATTTCTCCGTCCGACCGATACCGGGCACGGCAGGAGGCCGCAGGCTGTTGCGGATCACCCGCTCCTTAAACGCATCCATTTTCCGGCCCATCTCACCGGACTGCTCCAGTGCCGTCAGGCGCTGCATGATCACCGTCAGCATGTCCGGCTCCTTTACCGGCCACAAATCCCCCCAGGTGCCAAGATCGGCTGCGGACACACTCTGCCCCCATATCAGCAGGGCAATCAGCCCCCGGTATTTCATGGTTCTGCCCTCATTCGCCGGGCAATATCCTGCTGGATTGCACGGGTGATATCCGGTGCCCCCTGTACCACGGCTGGCGACACCAGAATGACAGCGTGGTGCTTCTGCTGCCACGTCTGCAGACTGGCCTCCAGTGCCGCGTTAAAACGGTCAGCCAGCGCCTTCGACTGCGCTTCTGACAGTTTTTTCTGGCTGGCGCTGTCAAAAAACGCATCCACGGTCTGTTTCATGTTGAAGGCGACGGTTACCGGCGTGTTCAGTCTGACAATGCCGTAACTGACGGCTGCGTTCAGTAACACCATTGCCAGGCATCCCGGCACCGTCCACCACCAGTGGCTGCGTCGACGGGCTGTCACATCAGTCGTTTTTTGCGTTGTGGTCATGCAACACTCCTGTATTTCTCATGTTCTTCCAGCCAGGATTCCAGCGAAGCCATCTCCGGCCCTGACTTCTTCCACGCCAGCTGCCACACCGCCTCGTGAATGCTCAGGCCCTCCTGACGCTTCTGCTGCACAAACTCAAAATCCGGGCCGTCAGAGCTGTACATGGCACGGCTTAACGGGTCCACAAACAGACGGTGCCAGGAGGAATGGTTTTCCACCTGCAGCAGGAAGGAACTGAACCACTGGTCTTTGGCCGCGCCAAACTTGCCAATCATGTCACGCTGCAGTGGCAGGAACTGGTCCGGGAATAACTGGTTATATTTCGCGAACTCCTTCGCACTCTGTTTGAGGATAATTTTGTAGGAGGAGTTACCCCATGCTGCACGGGCCGCACTGGAGGCCTTGTCAGAGTCAAAGTCGACGATGTTCTGTGTGATGGTGATATAGGCACCGGTATGACGGCGGGCGGTACGGTAGCCTTTCTCAATAAATTCACCGACCTTGTGATTTTTGAAGTCCAGCAGACGCCAGCCTTCATCAATAACGTTCAGTTTCTTGAGGTTACGCGGCGTGCGATACATCCGGTTCTCAATGTAAATGATAAGGCTGAACATCACCGCAACCAGCAGGGACGGACGGTCTTCCAGTCCGCCCAGCTCCAGCACCACCATTTTCGCATCATCCCGCAGGGACGGCTCATCGGAGTTGAAATACTGACCATAAGTACCGTTAGCAGTGTACTGGTCAAGCAGCACAATCATTTCGTCCAGACGGCTGCGGATGGTCGGTGACTCGGCATACTGCTCGCTGTCACTGGCGTTTTTCAGGAAATCCACCACGTCATCAATACGTGCCCTGTTCTCTTTGGCCAGCCATGATGCCCTGACTGCCTGCAGCAGCAGACCTTCATGCACTTCATCCAGGTTACCGTTGGGGCTGGCCATCACCGACAACTGGTCACGGATACGCTCCGCTGACTGGTCAATATCGGTGATGTTCGCAAACGGGTTAAAGCGCAGGGTTTCACCATCCAGATATACGCCCCCCATGTTCTCACACAGGGACTTGTAGCCATCCCCCATGTCGAACACCACAGCAAAGCCCCCGGAGTCCAGCACGCTGCGGATAAGTGGCTGTATCAGCCCGGTCTTACCGGCCCCGGATGTTCCACAGACCGCCATGTTGTAGTTGGTGTTATTCATCCCCCGGAAGAAAATATCGATAAACGCCAGCTGGTTACGGTAGGTGGGCGCCAGCAGACCTGCCGGTGTCAGGGGGTTATCCGCCACTAACGGCATCAGGTTGGCCACATTAAAGCTCTCTGCGCGTTGTACCACTCCGGCCTCTTTCAGCTGTCTGAACAGCCCTTTCCCGGCCATAAAGGGCAGGCAGGTCAGAAAATTGCGCATGTGGTTAAAGCGCGGTGAAATCAGCTCAAAACCGTTTTTACGGAAGCTGTTCAGGATGTCCTGCTCCACTTCCAGCGCCGTTTCATTGTTGTCCTTGCAGAACGCTGTGATGTTGAGGAAGTAGGACACCACGGAGGACTGACCTGAGCCCAGCCGCTGACGCAGTTCCCCCCACTCCTTCGCTTCTTTCTCCACGGACGGAAACCATTTGGCATAGGAGGTCTTCGACTTTTTCTCCAGGTCCATGTACTTCAGGTTGGCTTCGCTGTGGGTTTTCACCTGGTCTTCCACCACCAGGGTCAGCGTCAGAATGAACGGGCAGGAGATGGACAGTTCCGGGTTCAGCAGGTTGCTGTAGTTGTCGGCCATGTTCCACAGGAAGGCGATTTCCGGGTTACGGGCCAGATGGAAATTCAGGATGCGGGCCGTGCTGTTCCTGCCGTTCTCACGCAGTCCCAGCGTCAGGTAATCTGCCCGGACCTTCAGGTCAAAACTGTCCTCCACGCACTGATAATTCAAATCAGAATACGGGTCCAGCTGACGTCTTTTCGGGTACAGGGAGTCCGGGTTATGGTTAATCATCTCCCCGACAATATCGATGAAAGCCTGTGCATCCACCGTCTGCGTGGTGATATATGCTCCCTGCAGAGACGCCCGGATGATTTTCACCAGGTTTTCCATTTCCAGAATGTCGGCCCGGCTTTTTTTCTTCGAGGGAGAACAGTACGAGATAAACACCCGGTAATGGCGCAGGGTCAGAGGCAGGTTCAACCCTTCCGGCAGCGGAAACAGTGTTTCTGCGGCTTTCATGTAATAGGCCCGGGTAATGGCGTTAAACCGTTCTGCCTGTTCACCTGACCAGGAGAACTCACGCAGCCCGTACTCAATCCGCTCGCCAACCAGCTGGCTGGACATCAGATGGATACACAGCGGAATACCGCGCGGCAGTTTGGTGCGCAGCATATGGTCGAGAGCCTCCACAATGGTCTCATTCGCACCATTGATGGGAATGGCTTCCAGCATAAAGCCCATTGTGGAGTCATTCATGAACAGACCGGATTCCTGGTTGTAATCACGGTATGGCAGCAGACGGCTGAACTGCGGGAAGCTCATTTCGCCCAGAACTTCATTGGCCTTTGCGGATTCGTCAGGCAGTTTCAGTGCTGTGACGAGGGAGTTAACCGCCTGAGTGACGGCCTCAAGTGGGTTATTCACATGAATTCCTTAATTGAAAAATAAAGCGAGAAATGCGGTAGCCATGAAGGGAATACCTGTAATTAACGCGCCATTTCCCGGCGCATATACAAAGATTTCTGTTTTCTGAATATCCACTCATGTTCATCCGGAATTAAATCAATATGTTCTGCGACTGACTTATGCATAATGTTTTCTCTGTCTCTCCTGATACTCCTGACATTCAACGCACAACGTCACACCGGGAAATATTTTCCGCCGGGCTTCCGGAATAGGATTTCCGCATGCCTCACAGAGATAAACAGGAATACCATGAGCATTTATTTTCTGGCGTATCCGGTTTATTCCTGTCATGGTCAGTTGTTCTGTCACTGAATATGCTTCATCGACTTCATCACTCACGGAATATTCCTCCCGACATGTTCTGACACGCTACCGCCCATCCCTTTTCACGCACAGGGCACTCGTTTTACAGGCAGATTTTGAATACAGAAAGCCCGCCGGCATTGCCGGCTGATATACAACTTCAGGGCCAGTTAATTAATGCGTGGTTTTCCCCACGCAGACGGTTTAATAACAAAAAACACGCTGGATGGCTGATGATAAACATCCTGATTATCAATATAAGGCGCTATCCATAATGCTGCCGTCTGCTCACCCGTTCTTAGCGGACGGGGAGGTGTTACCGGCGCAACTGAACTGACCGGAACAATCGTTTTCACTTCCCGGGCAGCGGTAAACAACGGACGTGGTGCCAGCAGTTTCTGCTCCGGAAGTTTCGTCACCGCAGGTCTGCTGCCGGACGGAGTGGTCGCAGTGACGGTCTGCACCGGCATTGTCCGGAAGTTCCCGTCAGCCAGGCGCGGCAGTGATGCCGCAACCGGCTTTGCTTCTGAGGACTGCTCCAGTTTTTTGGCCTTCTCATTGGCCTGCTCCATCGTCATACAGGTATCGGATGTGGTGGCATCACACTCAAAGTCGGAGTTCGTTCCGGCACAGCCGGAAAGTAATAACGTCCCCAGCAGCGGAATAAATAAAGAAATCTGTTTCATTGTCCCTCACCTTTCTCATCGCAGTTCATAAAATCATTCTTTAAATCCCTGACCGTACAGGTTTTTACAATGTCAGGATTTTCAAAAACCGTATTCCGTGATGATTTATAAACATATGCCACAATGCGTTCTTCCCCCGCATCAGGTTCTGGTGCACTGACTTCACATAACGGAGGGGTTATTCCTGACTCATACAGCACCGGATAATTTATTTTTTTGACGCTGCCATCAGAAACCAGCTTATTCATCGAAGGTTTCCTTATATTTCTGAATAATTCTGTCGATTAGTTCTTTCACCGGAACAGATTTTCCGCCACCGGATTGTCCAGCAACCACAATATGCCCCGGAAAAGAAAATAAGCTCATCGACATACCCTTCTTCATCACACCGACAGCAGCCATATTAAAATTGCGCGGTAATAATTCAGGACTGAATTTCTCCTGTGAAGGAAGTACGATTCCTGTGGTGCAGTTACTGAGAACAGCATGCATAAAATCATCTGATATGCGTTTATCCGGTACAGAGCGGGCCGTAATAACATGAATATTACGCATGTTCATTTTTATCTCCGTTGTGTCTGTTTGTTCTGTTATCAGGGAAATAAGCATGGCATTTACTGATTTTTCCCGGCAGGGAAGCATCTTCAGCAAGTACTTCCCTCAGTCGTTCATCTGCGGTTCCCACCCGGACACATTTCATTTTTCCGGGCCACATCGGATATTTCCCGGTGCCTGCCGCAAACGACATATACATAAGTGCCAGCGTTGCCCAGAATGCGGTGACCAGTTGCATCAGTGACCGGTCAGTCTCCCTGGCATACTCTGTGGCTCCAGCATTGCGGTAATGGCAGATTTCTTTTTCTTCTGCTCCGGGAAGGTCTGAGGAAGAAAACCGGCATTCACTGACCGGAAACTGCCCGGCAGTGGCTGTCTGTCTTACAAAGTTAATCTCCTGAACCAGTAATTTCCCCGGCGTGGTGTTGTCCTTCCATAAAACAAATAACGCCATCAGGGCCATTGTGGCCAGTGGCAGAATGACGGTGTATTTCAGACACCAGAACAGTCCACGCAGAACCCGGGCGACAACATACCGGGCGGCATGGCACGCCTGACGGGACGACGTATTATTTGCCATCGTTGCCCCCTTCCTGACCACCGGACATAAACTGCTGCGGATTCAGGTCGCCCAGCTGCTTCAGCATCTGGTCGGTATTCAGACCATTCAGGTGACTCTCTGCGGATGGCGGATTCGGCACGGGACTTCCCGGGTTACTCTCTTCCGCCTGCCCCTGTGCCTGCTCCAGCGCCATCTCTTCCACGGTTTTCAGCTGGAAACCGTCCTGGAACACCACGGTCACTTCATTACCCGCCCCGATGGGTATCACCGGGTGATACTGCTCAGCGCGTTTGATGTAGTAGTCACTGAGTGTCTGTGCCGCTTTCGATGCACCGCCACCGATCCCCATTTTCAGGACATCGCCGGCCCCGTAAGCGGCAGTGGCTCCCAGCCCGACAGCTGGCTGTGAAGCTCGCTCCATTCCCTGACCGATACCGTCAACAAATCCCGCGCCCCATGCCCAGCCGAGGATTTTGCCGTTACGCATCACCACTTCACCCTTGATACCGTTTTTACCCCGGAAGCTGACATGCCCTTTAACCGGCATATCGATGGTTTTACCCTCCTTCAGGCAACTGATATTGCGGGTACGCACGATGGCACGCTCACTGGACACATCCCCCCAGGCTTCCAGCCCAACAAAGCATCCCGTTGCGTCATAGGTTTTGCTGTTCGGCATTTCCACCAGACCGGTGATACGCAACTGCATCGGCACCGTGGATTCATTACCGGTGACAGAGGCATTGGCATCCGCCCCTTCAATCAGAATGGCTTTCGCAAAACTGCCTGACGGAATGTACGGCAGGGACGGACCTTGCTTTGTGCCAGCATCATAGCTGAACGTTTTACGCTGTATCCGGTTCGGCACCGGCACAGACTGGTACGTCACCTGTGGCGGCGGCGTGACTCCGTTGCCCGGATAGAACGCGGTGGGCGGTGGCACTGCACCTGCCCCCTGCGGCGGAAAAGTAACGGGCGCATTACCGGGCTGAGGCTCCCCCTCCGGACCGGGAGGGGATGCCGGCATCTGTGGAACTGGCTCTCCGGTCACTGTAACGGGATTCGCGCCCAGGGCTTTCACCTGCTCTGCCAGCGCAGCATTCTCCTGCCCCAGCTTTTCAATGCGACGCTGGTCATCACCACGCTGTTTGTTCAGAACATCCATCTCACGACGGATTTCCTCATACTGCTTCTGCATCTGTGCCGCCGTCACCTGCATCTCTGTGGTGGCATGCTGACGCACCTTGTCATCAAAGGTGGTATCCACAACACCTGTCATATCCGGCACAGGCTCCTGCCCTGCAACGGCATCAGTGTTCCCGGACATATCCATATCAGACAGATAAAGCGCACCACCAATTGCTGATACCGATCCGACAATCACAATCCCCAGCCACAGGAACTGCTTGCGTTTCACAATGGTGTTGATACTGGCCATCAGTTGCCCTCCCCGTCACGAATGACGTACACATCCATACGGGCAGCGGCCAGTAACTGGCTGACAGGCTGGCTGAACATCACCGCCCGGGTTCCCGGCTGCCAGAAGTCACTTTCCCGGATATTCAGCGCAGACAGCGTTTTATTTTCCACGGTAAAGCGCACCATCTTCAGGTGATTCCCCGTCCATACGGCTTCAGCTTTTGCGGACATTCCGGCAGGGGCCTGCAGGGTTTCCTTTGTCACGGGGATCTGATACCAGCCTTCTGGCAGTTTTCCGGCACGGACCGCCTGACTGATGGAAACCAGCAGGGATTCGTAAGGCGTGGATGTTTCCCATGCACCGGCAGTTTCTCCTGTTCCGCGCAAATCGCTGACCAGCTGAATGGTACGCCCGGCTCCTTCACGGGGAACGGCCTGAATGGAAAGATTAAGACCACGTTCTGTTTCCAGAATGAACGTAAAAGGCTTTTTGTTGACGGTGGCCACCACCACACCACCGGATGCAGTCTGCTCATTATTGGTCAGCGCACCATCCAGACTGTTCACGGCGATAATCCGGTCACCGGGGACGGTAAACAGATTCGGGCTGGTATTACTGATAGCAATACTTGCCTGACCGCCATTGACCATCGGAACCACTGTAGGTGCCAGTGTGCCGTTTCCTGCCAGCACGCTGCCGGAAAAAAGCAGGCAGGCGGATATTATTACTGTCTTATTTTTTCTCATCGTCTGTTTCCCCGAAATTATCCAGCCAGGTCACCCCGTTTTCCCGTTTCAGAATAAGAATGTAATGTTTGATATCAGTGAAAGGTTCGGAGTTACCAATCCATGTTTTCCGAATCCCACGGATTTCCACACGACCATATTGTGGCCAGACACGAACACTGGTCTGGAAAAAAGCAGAATTCACGTTATCTTTTTTGATGAGCTTTGCTTCTTCGGCCAGAATCACTTTCATCTTATTCTGCGCGCCAGGACGGATATACTGCAGAAGTGCCTGGTGAGAAGCATCGACGATTTCCGGTGAGACATTCAGGCGCAGGGCAATAAACGCCAGCGCCATCTGCTGCAAAAAAGAGGCATCAGCACTGTTCTGTGATACCGCAAAGGGCATATTAAATCCCATCGGTGTCACGGCTGTACGCTGTTCATTCTGAAGGCGGTAATTATTCACCCCCTGAATCACGTTAACAGTCAGACTGAGAACAATGAGCAGGGACATAAATATAAAAGCAATGGCCAGTACACGACTGGTACTTAAGCGGGCACCGTGTTCCATATAACAATCCAGGTATCAGTTCTATTTAATCCACTGCCGGAAACACGAATCAGGAACATTATGAAAAATACCGCGCAGCAGGACTGTTGGCATATACCAGTAAATAAGATCCCGTAACCAGGAGCTGCCCCGCCCTTTTTTCAGTTTTTTAATCCCGAAATAAACCAGAACCGCTGCACCAATACCGAACAGATATTTCGATGTTTCGATACCCCAGCCAATACAGATCGCTGCGGGGATCAGTTCATCCAGTGGCAGGCCAAACCAGCGGCTCTGGTTGGTCAGTGTTTCCGGGAAACGATATTTCTTAAGTTTATTCTCGTCTCCCGACATCGTTTTATTTCCTGTCAGAGACCAACGACGGTCATACCTACAGCAATAAATACAGAGATGATGGCAAAACCGGCCAGGAACTTGACGTTTTTGGTCATCATGTACATGACCGCCCCGACCAGCACTTCAGCCAGAACGACCCATTTAACAATACTGGAGTCCTTACCAAAGGTGGCTTTGACGGTATCATTCCCGGACTGCATGAGGTCCTGACCGCCAGCAGCCAGAGCCATCTGAGGGAAGAACATCATCAGCACAGCAGCCGGGATCACAGCACGAACCAGGCGAAGCAGGTTCAGTTTAGAGAAAAAAGATGATTTCTTTTTAACAGGCGCAAAAGCCCCCGGAACACTAACAGAAGTATTCATCAATTACCTCGGATTGTATGTAAAAAGATTAAAACTAAAGTTCTTTAAAAGTTGATTCTCTCTCTTCTGTCACCTCCCTGAATATCTCTTCGTTATAAAAATCTGGATAACGTTGCAAATGATCCTGCAACCTCACCAATGCTTCATTTGTTTTCGTTCTTCCACTGCGCTCTCTGGCTCCAAGTAATAATTTATTGGTTGCCTCATCAAGGGTCAGTAAAACCTTTCTACTTGGAGCAGCTCTTAAAGCACCTTTGATCACCACACCTCCCGTACATAAAAGAGATTTAGTCAAAATATTTACATAAGACGCACACAAAACAAACAACAAAAGAGTAAATTGCGTTAACAAAAACCGGCACTTTTAGTGCCGGGAATACTTACATTTCTTTACGGTGAAGGTTGTTAATATTACTAGCGAAGTATTGATATAGATAAAATAACACATCAGAAATTATAGCATATTGCAACCACTCATCCCTGTCTGAGAAACCATAGTGTTTTTTAAAATTCATAAATATTTTTTTAGACTGGTCAATAGAGACATCCATTCTCTGAGCAGAATACTCATGACTATAACCCAAAAGATACGGTATTATCTTATTAAAGAGATGTTTGTCAGATTCACAACAAAACTCCTTGCCCTTTATAAAAAAGCTACTAACTACGTATCTTTCGAAAAATCTCCAGACAAACAAATTCAAGCCATTCACTTCGGTACTTTCAATCACCACATCCCATGGTACATCATTCAATATTACACCATTAATAATGCTCACTCCATTTGAGGACGAAAAAGCATCAACTTCAGCAGTCTGAAATAAAATTTGCGTATCAATATCAATACCAGAAAACCATATTTCAGAATCACAATTCTGACACTTTATTGAATGTAAAAAAACAGAGTTTGAGTCTATGAAATTTCCTGACTCTGTGCGGACACAGACTGGATATTTTGCGGATAAAATAATTTCCGGCAGGCCTGATTGACGTATGAGTGCTCTTTCTCTAGTATCCATCGCACACATAGGAACCTCCTCAAAGGATTCTATGGACAGTCGATGCAGGGAGGGACAAGCTCCCTGCATCGGCGATTTTCAAGTTCAAATTTTAACGTGGCATTAACCACATAATTAATATACTCGTTATGTGGTTAATTGTCATCAAATAGAACCAGATCAATATTCTGTTATTTGAATAAAATCAACTTTTAATTCTTTTTTATTCCTCATCATTTTTTGGGAAAAATCGTTCCATCTCAGATGACACCTTCTCCCTGATATCTTCAACCATATTGGCATATTCAAACTTTGGATTTCCGGAGACATGAGGACTGAGAGACTCAATACCCAAAATTTTCGCTACTGATGATTGTGTTTTTACAACGCATTCAAGAAGCAATTTATTAAACTCAGTCTGATTAAATGCAGACTCTTTACGCTCCATCTGAGCCTCATGTACACGAAGCCCCAGTTCAAGAAGCATTGAAGCTGTTGCTGAAAAACTGACATCTTTTTCCCTTGCCCCTTCCTGTCGACGCTTCTCAATAATCGCATTTATTTTTTCATAGGCATCATTGCTGATATACAGGTTCACCTTAGCCATTAGAGATTACCTTTTTTGAACATAAAATAAAGTTAATTTCGAAACACTAAAATTCATAATGCAAACAGGGACGCACCGCTAGCAGCGCCCCTGGCGGTATCCTATAAAAAAATACACCGCGCCGCTAGCAGCACCCCTAATATAAAATAATGTTTTTTATAAAAATAGTCAGTACCACCCCTACAAAGCGGTGTCGGCGCGTTGCTGTAGCGGCGTTAACAACGCCGCTTTAAATAAATCAGATTTAAACAATATAAATCCACAAATATAACTCAATGATATTAAACGCAAATCAGCAAAAACTTGTTTTTGCGTGGGGTGTGGTGCTTTTGGTGGTGAGAACCACCAACCTGTTGAGCCTTTTTGTGGAGTGGGTTAAATTATTTACGGATAAAGTCACCAGAGGTGGAAAAATGAAAAAATGGATGTTAGCCATCTGCCTGATGTTTATAAATGAGATCTGCCATGCCACTGATTGCTTTGATCTTGCAGGCCGGGATTACAAAATAGATCCTGATTTACTGAGAGCAATATCATGGAAAGAATCCCGTTACCGGGTTAATGCCATCGGTATTAATCCGGTAACGGGATATGGCAGCGGACTGATGCAGGTAGATTCCCAGCATTTTAACGAACTGGCCCGCTATGGAATTAAGCCGGAACATCTGACAACAGATCCCTGCATGAACATTTATACCGGTGCTTATTATCTGGCAATAGCATTTAAAAAATGGGGCGTCACCTGGGAGGCCGTTGGTGCATACAATGCAGGATTCAGGAAATCCGAACGCCAGAACCAGAGACGTCTTGCCTACGCATCAGAGGTTTACCGGATTTATACCGGGATAAAAAGCAGTAAAGGTATCCGGCTTCCGGCCACGAAGAAATCACTTCCGGAAATTAACAGCGTGCAGAACAATTAATCTTACAGACATTGTCAGATACCGGTTATGCCGCAAAAGCGGCATGGAAGGCCACACACAAAAATATCATATGAGTGACAATACTGACTGGCCGAAGCCCCGCGAAGCGGGAACCCATCTTATATATACCCGGTAACTGCGCAGCCTCCTGCCAGACCATTTTTCGCGGGCACAATATTTACAGACAACCGGAAAGCCGGTCGATGAAATTGAGGTATATCAGACGACACAGCAATGCCGAAAAATGATAATATAAGCAAAGCCCCGAAAATTTTTTCGGGGCTTTACTTATATTATCATGACTTCCACTTTCTGAACTGTTCGGCAATCACCCATAACGCCTTGTTGATTCTTATATCACCATCAATACCTGTAATGGCTCTTGTCCTGGTATTTTTCCCGGAGGCACTTCGCCCCGATAATCCACCTTTTATCATATTCTCCTGAACCCGCTGCCAGGTTGTCCAGAGATCGTTCTGTTTGTCTTCCCGACGACGGGGAGTAATTATCTGTTCAGGTGTCACTGGCGTTTTATTTTCATCTTCATACCTGACCATCAGTGCAGCTCTGCCAAATAAATGTTGCTCGTCACTGTTAAGATGAATTTCTTTCATCGCCTCCATATTATCAGTGACCTTATCAAAGACACCGAGCACTTCATACGCTCCCTCGATAACCTGCCCGACAATATCACCTTTATGTGGAACGCGGATTTCGCCAAAATTATTTCCGCACACCAGGCCATTTGTGCAGACAAAACGAAAAATTCCGGGGATCATCTGATAACTGGATGAACCATCATGTGAATTAAGCAGGATAATTTCAGGAACTTCCTGTCCGTTAATATGCCCTTCCCTGCGAAGACGTAACATATGTTTACTGTATTCGCGACGTCCCAAATCACGAACCCGACTCTGACAGGCAAAGAATGGCTGGAAACCTTCATCACGTAACTTATTGATGATATTGATTGTTGGAATATACGTATAACGTTCACTCCGGGACTCATGTTTATCACCGGAAAATACCGAAGGCACGAACTGCATTAATTCATCATCCGTTAAAGGACGTTCACGGCGGATGGAATTATACCGACCAAAACGGGAAGCTAATCGCATAACAGCTACTCCTTTATGAAAGAATAAATTTAATAAAAAATTTTTCCGCTTAATATCATCCCCCCGATCTCCATTAACAAGATTGCAACAATCAGGAGGGATATTCATCACATCCGGTCAGCAGATCGCCCGGATATCGAGGCCGGCACGCTTAATCTGACGCAGGAACTGTTTGAAGTGATCGGCTTCCGCAATGTTGATATGGCGGAACTGCTTATCCACACCCTGACTGAGCGCGTAGCTATAACTGAAGGCCATCTTTTCCGGGTGGCTTTTGCGATATTTTTTCAGCTCAGTCAGGCTGCTGAATTCCAGGACGTCCCACTCTTCCCCGGTGTTTTTTTTCTTCCCGGCAACAAGAAGCGTGTACGACGCGGTGTTAACGTGGATATTTCGGGTACTCATCCTGCTTTCTCCTCTCTCTGGTTTTCAGCCCCCATCATCTGTTGAGTTTCGGGAGCCGCGGTTTTGACGTTTTGCGGGGACCTGCCTTTTGTTCCCTCCGGTATTCACCATCACCTGTTTGAGAACCTTCGCCGCATGGGGCATCACTGCCACGGCCGGAAACGACTGTCCGGGGGCAGACCGCAAAAGTTTTTGCCTGCTTCTGGGCAAAAAGTTTTGCGGGATGTGCATTTCACCCCTGGACTGGCGGAGACGGTTGTGGCTGTCTATGCCCCCGGCGACAGGGGCTTAAACAGGTGAATGGCACCGGACACAACAACGGGCAGGGACCCGCCGCAACGACGTGAAGCGCGGTTTGCGAAACGGCGTTGCGCCTTACATCCCGGCGGCCTTTTGCCGGGATGCCTGGAGCGCAGGCCACGGCGCGACCGGAACGGTCGCTGCAAGCCCGGGGTTTTCACGCATCGGACCGTAGCGACAGCCCGAAACCGCGCCAGCGGGTTCGGCGGAGACTGGCAGGTGCGCCAGCAGCTGCCTGTCGGAGTCGGGCCTGACGACCGGATGCCGCCAGGCAGCCGGGAGCCGAAGGTGCGCCCGGCAGACAGGACAACACTGCAGTAGTCAGAATCAGAGCAGGAAGAAAAAGAGAATAATCACAGGGAAGGTGATGTGATTTCTGACAGGCCATAACCAGAGAAGGCGGGGGAAAAGAACGGGCGCCGCAGGCGCGCGTTCATCCCCGTTCCTGAAGGGAAACGACCTTCCTGAAGTCAGGTTGTTCATGCCCGTACAACATCAGCAAGGAGAAAGGGGCTACCGGTGAACCAGCAGCCCCTTTATAAAGGCGCTTCAGTAGTCAGACCAGCATCAGTCCTGAAAAGGCGGGCCTGCGCCCGCCTCCAGGTTGCTACTTACCGGATTCGTAAGCCATGAAAGCCGCCACCTCCCTGTGTCCGTCTCTGTAACGAATCTCGCACAGCGATTTTCGTGTCAGATAAGTGAATATCAACAGTGTGAGACACACGATCAACACACACCAGACAAGGGAACTTCGTGGTAGTTTCATGGCCTTCTTCTCCTTGCGCAAAGCGCGGTAAGAGGCTATCCTGATGTGGACTAGACATAGGGATGCCTCGTGGTGGTTAATGAAAATTAACTTACTACGGGGCTATCTTCTTTCTGCCACACAACACGGCAACAAACCACCTTCACGTCATGAGGCAGAAAGCCTCAAGCGCCGGGCACATCATAGCCCATATACCTGCACGCTGACCACACTCACTTTCCCTGAAAATAATCCGCTCATTCAGACCGTTCACGGGAAATCCGTGTGATTGTTGCCGCATCACGCTGCCTCCCGGAGTTTGTTCGGCACCATCCACCGCTCCATCTCACGGACAGCGTGACCGGCCTCTCTTGCTGCAAGACTGGCTTCCGCAATAACCTGCCAGAACGGCATATCCTGCCACTGCCAGCGTTCCATTCCGGCCAGTGACGGAAAACGCTCGCCCCACTGCCAGAACAGGGTTTCCAGGTCATGCTCTGCCACCCGGTCACTCCAGCGTGCATGCCAGCTTCCGACTGTTTCCGGCGAATGGAATGCCAGTTCGATTTCAGCCTGAGCGACCAGCGCCTGGTACGCATGGGCTTTCTGCTCTGCCTCCCTCGCCTGCTGGCGGCTGTACTTCTGCATGACCAGCGCGGATTTATGGCGACTGCGTTCCCTGACACGAAACCGCACCGACGGGAATAACCGCTCTGCTGCATCGCCGGGAAGGGGAAGGAGGCAGACCTCGCCCTGTGTTTCAATCAGCACATCGATGGCATACAGCCACTGAAGACGGTTGCCGTGCAGTTCTTCTGCGGTCAGGGACGGCATGAAAAATCGCAGGTCAGACAGCGATATCCTGCGGCTTCCGTTCAGACAGCGGAAAAACGCCCCCGCATACGGATATTCAGCCAGCGTGTTACCCTGATGGCGGCGTTTTTCGGTCTCCGCCACCGCCCGCCATGCGGCCTGTTGCTCTGTGCTGAGAGGAACCAGTGCCTGTGAACGTGCGCTCATGCCTGACCTCCTTCCGCCATCAGGATATGAATGATGTCACTGACGCTGTACCCCTGCGCGTCCAGTGACGCCGCCAGTGCCAGTGAATGGCTGACGGCTTCCGGTGCAAACCGCCGCTGTACCTGAACCACCGCAAACGGCTCACCGCCGGCATTCACCAGAACCAGCACCCAGACCTGAGAAACGTCACCCGGTGAACATAACGCCAGGTGAAAACGTTCGTGGGCAGGCGTGAAACGGACCTGGACGGGGAAAAAGCCGCCGAACTCGCTGCCGTACTCGCCATTCATCGTCCAGTTGTCCGGCGCATCCAGTTCCCGCATCACGGCGTGTGTCAGCTCACGGCGTTCATCACTTCCGGCAGCCCGGATATCTTCATATTCCTGTGTGTTCATGGTCTGTAATACATTCAGGGTCAGTTCAGTTTTCATCACGGTATCTCCCTTGCTGCCGCCCCGTCTCCGGCGGGGCGGTGTGGTTGTTCATCAGGCGGCATCAGCCAGGTTATCGGTGCGTTCAGTGGCATCCGTCTGTGGGCGTGGTGCACACATCCAGCCAGGCACCCAGCGGTTGTCTTTCATATGGTGCTCTGCATGTTCAGCCGCATCGCCTTTCTTCATCTTCTCCGCGTCCCGTGCAGCACCGGACAGTCCTGCCTCATTCAGGGCTGCGATAATCTGCGGCTTTTTCAGGTGTCCGAAGAAGTTTGCTTTTGTCGGCTGCCACCAGTCGCGCATGTGAAAGCCGATGGCGGTTTCCAGCGAGTCCAGCGGACTGCGTGACGTGTGACCATACTCACGGGTCTGAACGCCGTGGATGCTGCATGCAGTGCAGAAACTGAGCAGGGATAACAGCACCTCCTGGCTGAGTGACAGGAACGTCGTCATGTCCCGTTCCCATTCATCCGGCAGCAGGGCAGCAAGCCGGGCTTTTTCTGCCATCAGCGCCATGAATGCGGTACCTTCCTTCCCTGACGGCGCAGCGCTGGTCAGTGAGTAATGCCCACATTCCAGGTAAATTCTGGCGGGACTACTGTACGCCCCGCTGCCAAACACATTCAGGCAGAGCGTCCATGCCAGCAGTGCCAGAGATTTGTCCGGTTGCTGCATGAGTGCCGCCTGGACTGCCAGCGTGCGTTCGGAAGACATTTTCGTCAGCAGTGGCAGACTGATTTCCTCCACTGACGCTTTCTCCTGCATCTGTTCCGTGCGGTCAGCGTCGTCAGCCACGTCATCCTCGCTGCGCAACTGCACACCACGCTGGACACACACGTTGCCATAACGCCAGGACACCACCACACCGCTTCCGGCACGCATCTCCGGCGTCCACGCTCTGACCTTCGCCATGCAGCGCATCAGCTTCATTTCTGCTTCCAGCAGGTCAGATTCCTCACACTGGTTTTCCAGTGCGTCGTAACGTGCCATCAGTTCGTTCAGGCGTTCTTCTTCCGCCTCCGTCAGCACTGCTTCCGGCTGCGGCAGGTTGCGGTATGCCCGGGCATCTTCACGGCACTCACCAACGGCCTCCATGCGTCCGGCACACCATCCCCAGCCCTCGGCTTCCCGAAGGTACTCTGCAACAGCCTGGAGTTTTTCCAGCAGGGCGGCATCGAGCGCAACACAGTCCACATAGCCACCCTCATCGTCGCTGAACAAATCAGTGCGCAGTTCATCTGGCGAGAAGGCATCAGCCCCCACGAAGCGGAATTTAGTGTTCCCCGCCACCGCCACTTCACTTTCGGTCACCAGACGACGAATGGTCTGTACTTCCGGTTTTCCGCCCCATCCCGACTGACAGGCAGCTTCAAACACCTGCACCTGACGCGCGGTGTCGTTCTCCAGCGCCAGCGCCTGACAGTGCTCTGTGGTGATGCGGTCTTCTGCCAGCGCATCGAGGATGACAGGCGCAAGGTCAGCCAGTTTCAGCATTCGCTGAACGTGGCGGGGTGAATAGCCCAGCAAATCACCGATTTGTGCAGGTGTTTTGCCTTCCTGCGCCATTGCGCGGAATCCGGCAATCTGTTCGGCAGGGTGCATATCCCGACGATGACCGTTTTCAGTCATTGATGCGGCAGTCGCCAGTTCCTGCGGAATGACCTTCACACGGACAGGCCAGTCCGCCGGAAGGATGTTGCGCTCTGCCAGCATGTTGAGTGCTGCCAGTCGGCGACCACCTGCGGCGACACCGTGGCGGTCACCTGGCAGGGCATGAACAACCAGATTCTGCAGCAGGCCGACTCCCTTAATGGAATCAGCCAGTTCACTGACGGACTCCGCAGAATACGGCACCGTGCGCACATTCAGCGGTGATTTAATCAGTGAATCCAGCGGCACGCTCACTTCCTCCGTCTGCGCCAGCAGGGCAGACAGTGCAGTTTCCTGCGTTTTTACAGATTTACGGCTTGCTTTGCGGGTGGTTTCTGGTTCACACTTCGTTACAGGCATAATCATCCCCTTATAATTGCTTATGTCCTGCCGGACGTTCGCGCGTCCGGCACCTCTCTTACTTAAGAATCCCGAAATCCCTGATGTACCGGTTCATCCAGTACCCGGCACAGTCCTCAAAATTCCAGGAGCGCCAGATCAACGTGCCATCCTGACGGACAACCAGGCGAAAATGCGTTCCCTGATCATCCTCGATAAAGACATTCCGGTACTGTGCGGCAACGGCTTCGGCCTGTTTGCGGGTAAAAGGACCGTCCGGCAGTCCCTGAAGTATTCTGAAATATTCGCTCATCCTCATCTCTCCGGTGATGCCCCGCACTGGACGGGGCGGTTGTCACTGTCTTTCGTTAGAACGGAATGTCGTCATCGAAGTCATACGCGGGTTCAGACGGCTGCTGAGGCTCCGGCTGCGCGGCCTTACGTCCACGGCCTTTCGTTTTCGCGCCTCCTTTTTTCGGTTCCGGCTGTGATTCCGGCTGAGGCTGACCGCTGAACTGTTGCGCCTCTTCCGGCTGAGTCTGAGTACCTGCGGCACGTCCCAGCATCTGCATGGTGCCCGTGGTCTTAACAAGAATTTCGGTGACGTAACGGGTGATACCGTTATCCTCCCAGCTACGGGTGCGAAGCTGACCTTCGATGTAGACCTGCGCGCCCTTGCGCAGATACTCACCAGCCACTTCCGCGAGCTTGCCGAACAGCACCACGCGATGCCATTCTGTCTGCTCCCGTATCTCCCCCGTCTGTTTGTCGCGCCAGCTTTCTGACGTGGCCACCTGCAGGTTTGCCACTGCGCCCCCGTTTGGGATGTAACGGACTTCCGGATCTTTTCCCAGACGACCGACAAGAATGACCTTGTTAATGCCACGAACTGCCATGATGTGTCTCCTTCTGTTGATGTTTTCAGCCCCCATCATCTGTTGAGTTTCGGGAGCCGCGGTTTTGACGTTTTGCGGGGACCTGCCTTTTGTTCCCTCCGGTATTCACCATCACCTGTTTGAGAACCTTCGCCGCATGGGGCATCACTGCCACGGCCTGACGCACCTGTCCTGGGCAGAACGCAAAATTTTTTACCGGGTTTTGGGTAAAAAATTTTGTGGGCTGTTCATTTACCCTGGACAGTCAGTGCGGCAGGTTGTGGCTGTATCAGCCCCCGGCGACAGGGGCTTAAACAGGTGAATGGCACCGGACACAACAACGGGCAGGGACCCGCCGCAACGACGTGAAGCGCGGTTTGCGAAACGGCGTTGCGCCTTACATCCCGGCGGCCTTTTGCCGGGATGCCTGGAGCGCAGGCCACGGCGCGACAGAGGCGGCGCGACCGGAACGGTCGCTGCAAGCCCGGGGTTTTCACGCATCGGACCGTAG